>ERZ835980.52-NODE-52-length-139047-cov-8.160743_pt1 | contig 139047 bp, 137 predicted proteins | sample MGYA00519943_ERZ835980 | MGnify/ENA primary metagenome ERZ835980 (study PRJEB31850, sample SAMEA3708791) | human gut metagenome | biome: human gut; feature: human-associated habitat; material: faeces | place: China | collected 2014 ... | reverse complement strand
ACAGAATTAAGTTTCAATTAGTAGCCTAATTAATATGTCCAATATTTTGGGTGCAGTTCATTGTATCTTGCTTTTCTTTTTTATGAAATTAATTTTTTATGAAATTAATTATAAAAAAAGAAAAAATATAGATTTATTGATACTTTATAAATCTATTTGTTGAAAAAAAATGAAATATCCATTATAATAAAATTTGTTTGATTAGATAAGTTGTATTTTGTTAAAGAAAGTTGTAATACAACATTAGGAGGTATATAAGTTTATATAAAATATTTAAAAATATATAAAAATATATATAAATCCTAAAATTAAAAAAGGGGTAGTAAAAAATGACAGACATTAATAATTTATCAGTTAATGCCATTCGTGTATTAGCAGCAGATGAAGTACAGAAAGCAAATTCTGGACATCCAGGTCTTCCACTTGGCTGTGCACCAGTTGCTTATGAACTTTGGGGCAAACATATGAACCACAATCCTAAAAATCCTAAATGGGTTAATCGTGACCGTTTCATTTTATCCGGTGGACATGGTTCTTCTATGCTTTATGCTCTTTTACATTTATTTGGTTATGGCTTAACTGTAGAAGATCTTAAAAATTTCCGTCAAGATGGTTCCTTAACTCCAGGTCATCCAGAATATGGTCATACTGTTGGTGTTGAAGCTACTACTGGTCCACTTGGTGCTGGTATGGGTATGGCTGTTGGTATGGCTATGGCTGAAGCTCATTTAGCTGCAACTTTCAATAAACCAGAATTCCCTGTTGTAGACCACTACACTTATGTATTAGGTGGAGATGGCTGTATGATGGAAGGTATTTCTTCTGAAGCATTTTCTTTAGCTGGTACATTAGGTCTTAGCAAATTAATCGTTATTTATGATAGCAACAAAATCTCCATTGAAGGTAGCACAGATATTGCTTTCACTGAAAATGTACAAAAACGTATGGAAGCATTTGGTTTCCAAACTATCACTGTTGAAGATGGTAACGATTTAGAAGCTATCGGCAAAGCTATTGAAGAAGCAAAAGCTGATAAAACTCGTCCTTCTTTCATCACTGTTAGAACTCAAATCGGTTATGGTTGCCCTGCAAAACAAGGTAAAGCTTCCGCTCATGGTGAACCTCTTGGTGTAGACAATGTAAAAGCTATGAGAGAATTCTTAGGCTGGGAAAGTGAAGAAGCTTTCTATGTTCCACAAGAAGTTTATGATAACTACAATAAATTAGCTGAAAATGGTGCTAAAGCTGAAGAAGCTTGGAATACACTCTTTGCTGATTATTGTGCAAAATACCCTGAATTAAAAGCTCTTTGGGATAAATACTTCGGTGAAGTTGATGCTAAAGGTCTTCTTGAAGATGAAGAATTCTGGGCTTATGAAGATAAAGCAGTAGCAACTCGTGCTCTTTCTGGTACAATGATCAACCGCTTAAAAGATAGATTACCAAATCTCTTCGGTGGTAGTGCTGACCTTGCTCCTTCTAACAAAACTCATATGAATGATGCTGGCGATTTCAGCAAAGATGATTATCTTGGCAGAAACTTACACTTTGGTGTTCGTGAATTCGCTATGGCAGCTATCGTAAATGGTATTCAATTACATGGTGGTTTAATCTCTTATGGTGCTACATTCTTCGTATTTAGCGATTATACAAAACCAATGCTTCGTTTAGCTTCCTTGATGAACTTACCTGTAACAATGGTATTCACTCATGATAGTATCGGTGTTGGTGAAGATGGTCCTACACATGAACCTATTGAACAATATGCTATGCTTCGTTCTTTACCAAACTTCAACTTATTCCGTCCAGCTGATGCTACAGAAACAGCTGCTGGTTGGTATTTAGCTGTAACAAGCAAAACTACTCCAACAGGTCTTGTATTGACTCGTCAGAACTTACCACAGCTTCCTGGTAGCTCCAAAGAAGCATTAAAAGGTGGTTATGTAATCGCTGATTCCACTAAAGAAATTCCAGATGCAATCATTATCGCAACTGGTTCAGAAGTATCTTTAGCTTTAGATGCTAAAGCAGAATTAGCAAAAGAAGATATTGATGTTCGCGTAGTAAGTATGCCTTGCGTAGACTTATTTGAACAACAATCCGCTGAATACAAAGAAGCAGTTCTTCCAAAAGCTATCCGCGCACGTGTAGCTGTAGAAGCTGGTACTGATTTTGGTTGGGGTAAATATGTAGGTTTAGATGGTGCTGTTGTAACTATGCATGGTTTCGGTGCTTCTGCTCCTGCTGGTATCTTATTCAAAAAATTCGGCTTCACTACTGAAAATGTAGTAAATACTGTTAAATCTGTTCTTTAATAAGTAGTAAATATTTTTATAGAAAAAGACGATTGTCTATGGCAATCGTCTTTTTTGTATTTTTACATAAAAATAATAAAATTTTATAACAATTTTAGTTAAAAAGTAGTATAATGTTGTAAGTTTATAAAATGCGTTTTATAAACATCATTTGTTAATGCACATCAAAGATACTGTGCGAAGAATAAGGGGAGTGTTATGAAAAGTTTTAAACTGACAAAAGAAGAAGCTACAATGTTAGCACAAAAATATGCTACACCATTAGAGGTGATTTCTTTAGAGCATATTGAGGAAAATTATAATTTATTGTGCAAACATATACCGAGGTTGAAGGTTTTTTATGCAATCAAAGCTAATTCAGCGAAATGTATTTTGGAAAAGCTGATAAAATTAGGCTCTAATTTTGATGTCGCTTCAGCCGGAGAGATAAGGCTATTGTCTAAAATGGGTGTATCAGGGGAGAAAATGATTTATGCTAATCCTGTAAAGACGATAGAAGGGCTGATTGAAGCTAGTAAGGTAGGTATAAAGCGATTTACTTTTGACAGTGAAAATGAAATTGATAAAATAAAAAAATATGTACCAGATGCAGAAGTTTTAGCTCGTGTGAAGATTAAACAATCTGATGCTATTGTGAATTTAAATATAAAATTTGGTGCAGATGAAACTAAAATTTTAGATTTATTAAATTATGCAAAAGCAAATGGTTTAAAAGCAAATGGGATATGTTTTCATGTAGGTAGTCAGGTTTTATCTACAAAATCATATGAAAGGGCATTTTCATTAGCACGAGGTTTAATAGATAGATTAAAAGCTAGTGGGATTGATATAAAATATATGGATATCGGTGGCGGTTTACCTGTAGCATGTTTAGATAAAGATGTTGATGCAGAAAAAATCATGAAAAATATAAATGATTGTTTAGTTGATTTTGAAGATGTAGAAGTTTGGGCTGAACCTGGTCGATATATTTGCGGTAATGCAGTAAATGTGATTACTTCTATAATTGGTAAACAAATGCGTGATGAAAAACAATGGTATTATATAGATGATGGTATATATGGTTCTTTTTCGGGAATTTTATTTGACCATTGGGATTATGATATAATATCATTGAAAGATGAAGATAATACTTATGAAAAAGCCACTATAGCAGGCCCAAGTTGTGATTCGTTGGATATAGTAAAAAAAGAAATGTATTGCCCTAAATTAGATGAGGGTGATTTATTAATAGCCTTAAATGCTGGGGCTTATAGTAAAGTATCGGCTACAACTTTTAATGGCTTTTCTTTACCAAAAACAGTGGCATTAGAATAGTATTTTTGAGAGGAGGAAATACCATAAATAAAGCATCTATTGCCAATTTATTAGTGATTGTTTTAGTTTTATGTGGTATATTTTTTACAATGTCTCCTGAAAGCCAAGAAGGATATAGTTCTTTTATGGAAATAATGTTAGGTTTAGTAGGGGCATTTGTAGTTGTAACTGTCGTTAGAATGATAGTGGCAAATAAAAGAAATAAATAAAGTAAAATAGTTAAAATTAATTTATTTAATATTGAGATTAAAATTCCTATATTTTTATATAGGAATTTTTTTTATGATATACTAGATTTAGTTTTAAAAGGAGGTTTTTTGATGGAGCAAAATAATACACCTTTGTATACAGCAATGAAAAAATATATTGAAGATAAAGCAATGGCTTTTCATACACCAGGACATAAACAAGGCAAAGGTGCTGCAAATGAACTTCATGAAATGATAACAGATACAGGTCTTAAGATGGAAGTATCTTTGATGGAAGAATTAGATGATATACATGGAGCTTCTACGTGTATAAAACAGGCACAAGATTTGGCAAGTGATTTATATGGTGCAGATGAAACTAGATTTTTTATCAATGGAACAACAGGTGCTATTCATGCGATGATTTTAACAGCTGTAAATCCTGGTGATAAAATCATCATACCTAGAAATGCACATCGTTCCGTACTTGGCGGTTTGGTTTTGGCTGGGGCGATACCTGTATTTATTCAACCAGAAATAGATGAAAATTTAGGTATTGCTATGAGCATTACGAAAACTGAATTAGAAAAAGTAATACGTGAAAATAAAGATGCTAAAGCTGTAGTAATGGTTTATCCTACATATTATGGAGTGGCAGGGGATATACAAAGTATAGCTAATTTAGTGCATGAAAATAATATGTTATTATTAGTTGATGAAGCACATGGACCACACTTAGCTTTTTGTGATAAATTGCCAATACAGGCATTATCAGCAGGAGCAGATATTGTTGCACAAAGTACGCATAAAATAGTAGGTTCAATGACACAAACTTCTTTATTGCATATGAAAAAACAACGTGTAGATGTAGAGCGTTTTAATAAAATGTGCAGTTTAGTGCAATCGACAAGCCCTAATTATTTATTATTAGCTTCACTTGATATAGCACGCAAACAGATGGCAATGGAAGGTAGAGATTTAGTCGGTAGAGCTGTGCAATTAGCGGAAGATTTACGTGAGCAAATCAATAAAATTCCAAATCTAAGCTGTTTTGGTCATGAATATATGAACAGTGAAGGCAAATATGATTTAGATGTAACAAAAATAACTGTTTGTGTGCGTAAATTGGGGATAAGTGGAGCTCAGGCAGAACAGATTTTGCGACATAAATATAAAATTCAATGTGAATTATCTGATATGTATAATTTATTATTCATTATTTCTTACGCTGATAGTGAGAAAGAATGTGCGTATTTATTAAATGCTTTGCAAGAATTAGCAAAATCTTTTCAGGATAAAGAAACAAATCCTTTAGTACAGATTAATTTGCCAAGTATTCCTCGTTATGTTTTATCACCAAGACAAGCAATGTTTGCTAAGACGAAGAAAGTAAAATTTGCGCAAAGTGTAGGCAAAATAGCTGGGGAATTGATTACATTTTATCCACCGGGAATACCTGTGATTTATCCAGGGGAAGAAATAAGTCAAGAAATTATTGATTATGTATTGTTGCAAAAACAAAACGGGGGCAATATAATAGGCCCAGAAGATACGAATTTAGAAAATATTAATATAGTGGAGGAATAATGGTGAAAGGAAAGCTCATAATCATTGAAGCTGGTGATGGTTGTGGTAAAGCTACACAAACTAAGCTTTTATATGATAGATTAAATCAAGCAGGTTACAAGGTAAAAAAAATAGAGTATCCAGATTATGAAAGTCCAGCATGTACACCGGTAAAAATGTATTTGCAAGGTGAGTTTGGCGGTCATGTAGATGATGTAAATGCCTATGCTGCTTCTGTATTATTTGCTGTGGATAGATATGCTTCATATCGCATGAAATGGAAAAAAGATTACGAAGAAGGCACTATTATTTTAGCGGATAGATATACTACTTCTAATATGGTTCATCAAGCTGTAAAAATAGAAGATAGCAAAATGCGTGATGAATTTTTATCATGGCTTTGGGATACAGAATTTACGAAAATGGGACTTCCAGTGCCGAATAAAGTTATTTTCTTGAATATGCCACCAGATATCAGCAATAAATTGATTGATAATAGAGCTAAAAAAGATAATCGCAAAAAAGATATTCATGAACAGGATAAAAATTATTTAGAAAAATGCCATGAAGTTTATCAAGAAATGGCAAATCGCTATGATTGGGATATCGTAGAATGTGCAAAGGATAATCAGTTAAGAACTATAGAAGAAATTCATGAAGATGTTTGGCAAAAAATTCAAGGTCTGATTAAATAAAAATAGTAGATAAAAGTCTATAAACTTTATAATTAAATAGCTTTATGATATACTAAGTTTTAGTCATAAAAAATAAATTATGGCTAAAACTTTTTTATTAATGAAAATTTTGCTATCTAAATATATGTAAGAGTAAAGGATGTTCAGTATGAGTCAAGAAAAGAATAGCATATTGAAAGATGATTTCTATTCCATGATACAGATGCAACGCGTAAAAGTAGATGATGAATATAAATTATTATTGCAAGATCCTAATAATGAACAGATGCAAGTATATCAAACACTCATTAAAGATTTTGTAACTATGGCTGTAAAACAATTTTATATTGTAGTGATGAGTTCTGCTAAAGAGGAATTATCACAATATAATTTATACGATTATGCAAATAAAGTAGATGATTTATTATTAAATATCAATCAATGTATTGAAAATGAAGATACAGTATCTTTGACACAATATCATAAGCAAATAGATGAACTTTTAGATAAGTTTATCTACATAAATTAAGATGATTAGTTGGCAAAATATTTATGGGCATGAGCAAATAAAAGCGGATTTACAATTATTATTGCAAGAAAATAAATTGCCTCATGCCTTATTATTTTCAGGAATTGATGGTATTGGTAAATTATTGACGGCTAAGATGTTAGCTAAATCGCTACTTTGCTGTAATTCGCAACAAGGCAATATGGCTTGTGGTTATTGTAATTCTTGCAAGATGTTTGATGAACAAAATCACCCTGATTTTTATTATTTGGAGCCAGAAGGTAAAACAAGAAAATTGATTAAGATTGAGCAAATTCGTCAAATACAAGCAAAAATAGCTTTATCGCCATATCTGTCAGATAAACAAGTGGTGATTATAAATGATGCTCAATATTTAAATGATACAGCAGGAAACAGTTTGCTTAAGACTCTAGAAGAGCCAATAGGTGAAGTGTTTTTTATTTTAATCACTTCTAATAAAGATATGATACTGCCTACTATATTATCGCGTTGTATGAAGATATATTTTGCGCCTCTTTCTTATCTAGATGTGGCGAAGGTTTTACAACAAAAAATACAGATTGAAGAAGATAAAGCTAAAATCATTGCTAGATTGTCTGGTGGCAGTATATTAAAAGCTATGCAATTTATTGATGATGATGCTCTAGCCTTAAGACAAAAGGCGTTATCTTGTCTTCAAGACAATTTTTCCATAAAAGATATATGGTCATTTATTGATGAATTATCAAGTTTTGAGCGAAATAAGATAAATGATATAATGAGTCATTTACAAATGCTATTGAGAGACTTATTACTGATGAAGGTTAATAAAGATAGTGATATTATTTATAATCAGGATATAAAAGATGATTTATTGAATATACAAAACAAGTATGATGAAGTTAATCTATTAACTAAATTGACCTTAGTAGAAGAGATTTTAAAACGGTTAAATTCTAATGCAGATATAAAACTCATCTTGCAGAAATTTATTTTAGATTGGCAAAATAAATAAACGAGAAATAGACAGGAGGGCACTTTGTGCAGACCGTTGTAGGTGTAAGATTTAAAAAAGCTTGTAAAATATATTATTTTGGGTTAGGTGGATTGGAATTAGCCCAAGGTGATGGCGTAGTAGTAAAAACTGCTCGTGGTGTTGAATTTGGAACAGTTGTTATAGGGCCACGTGATGTACCAGATTCAGAAGTTGTACAGCCATTAAAAGATGTACAAAGAAAAGCAACACAAGAAGATATTGATAAATTGGCAGAAAACAGCGAAAAGGAAAAAGAAGCTTATGCTATTTGTGAAGAGAAAATTCGCTTGCGTGAATTGCCAATGAAACTCATCAGCGTAGAATATACTCTTGATGTGAATAAGATAATTTTTTATTTCACTGCTGAAGGTAGAATTGACTTTAGAGAATTAGTAAAAGATTTGGCAGCAGTATTCCATACTCGCATTGAGCTTCGTCAAATTGGCGTACGTGATGAAGCAAAATTATTAGGTGGAATAGGTTGCTGTGGTAGACCACTTTGCTGTGCTACTTTTTTAGGCGATTTTGAGCCAGTATCCATTCGCATGGCGAAAGACCAGAGTTTATCTTTAAATCCAACAAAAATATCTGGTATTTGCGGTCGTTTGATGTGTTGTTTAAAATATGAAAATGATTTATACCAAGGTTGTTGCAAACAAAATAGTATTATTGCTCCGCCAAAACAAGGTAGTCGTGTAGTATCTATGGAAGGCGAAGGAAAAGCTATTTCTATCAATATGCAAAAACGTACTGTAACTGTATTATTAGACTCTAAAAAAACTATTGTGGCTTCATGGGAAGATGTTGTAGAAAAAGATGACGATGATATCTGATTGGAATTTAAATTTAAAAGAAAATGAACGTATAGATGATTTATTAGCTGGCGGATTGAAAATAATTCAAAACAATAAAGAATTTTGTTTTTCCATTGATGCTGTATTATTAGCACATTTTGTAACTGTACGTAAAAATGCTAAAGGATTAGATTTAGGCACAGGAACAGGTGTTATTCCCTTATTATTATCCAATAGAGCAATGAAAATGGACGCTTTGGAGATAAATCCTGTAACTTGTGAAATTGCCAAACGCAATATGGTCATGAATAAACTTCAAGACAAGATTTGCGTTCAAAAAGGCGATTTATGCAAGATAAAAGAATATTATAAACCTCAATCTATGGATTTTGTCGTATCTAATCCACCTTATCGTCAAATAAATCAAGGTCATTTAAATATTTTAGATGGAGTGGCAAGAGCTAGACATGAAATAACAGCTACACTTGATGATGTAGTGCGTGCAGGTAGTTTTGTATTGAAGAGAAAAGGTCGTTTTGCCATGGTACATTTGCCAGAGCGACTAGGCGAAATCATGGTGGCTTTTCACAAATATAATATTGAAGCGAAAAGACTGCAATTAGTACAACCAAAACGAGATAAAGCACCGAATATAGTCTTGATTGAAGGTGTCAAAGAAGGCGCTCCAGGTGGATTGAGTGTAGAGGCAGCGCTTATTGTCCATGAAGATAATGGTGATTATACAAGAAAATTAATGGAATATTATTATCCAGATAGATTGTAAGAGGTGAGGTGAATATATATGATAGAAAATAAAAATGGCTGTTTATATTTAGTAGCTACTCCTATTGGAAATTTAGAAGATATGACTTATCGTGGAGTTAGAATTTTAAATGAAGTAGATTTAATAGCAGCTGAAGATACAAGAAATACACGAAAATTATTATCACATTATGATATTCATACGGCGCTTACAAGCTATCATGAACATAATAAATTTGAAAAAGGGCCACAGCTTATAACAAAACTTCAAGAAGGTTTAGATATTGCTGTAGTAAGTGATGCAGGTCTTCCAGGAATTGCTGACCCTGGTACGCATTTAGCACAACTTGCGATACAAGAAGGTATAAAAGTAACGCCTATTCCAGGAGCAAATGCAGCCTTATCGGCACTTATTTGTTCTGGTATAGATACAAGAAAATTCACTTTCATAGGATTTTTGCCCAAGACAAGTAAAAAACGCAAAGAATTATTAGAGTCTATAAAACTTAGAGAAGAAACATTGATTTTTTATGAAACACCATATCATCTAAAAGATATGTTGAAAGAATTAATGAATATTTTAGGCAAAGATAGACAGGCTTCAACTTGTAGAGAGCTTACGAAAAAATTTGAAGAATTTAATCGTGGCACTTTAGAAGAATTAGTAAATTATTTCCATGAAAATGAACCTCGTGGTGAATTTGTAGTTATTGTATCTGGAATTACTGAAGAAATGTTAAATGAACAAGAAGATACAAAAGAAGATATCTCTCCTGTGAAATATGTGCAGGACTTAATGGAAAAAGGCATAAATAAAAAAGAAGCCATGCGTACGGCTGCAAAAGCTTTAAATATGAGTAGACGAGATATTTATCAAGCATTGTTAAAAGATGATTGATATTTTATGTATTTGATATAAAATAAAAACTCTGCTATATCTAAATTGATATTTTGGATATAACAGAGTTTTTTTATTAAAGCTTAGATAATAGAGTTGTTTGTGTTGGTTGAGGTAAATCTGTTTCAGGAAGTGGAAGTGCAGAAGTTTTTACTTCTTGAGGAATTTCATCAACTGTAGTGTTATTTAGATGAGAAATTCTAATATTTAAATTGAATTTGCTGAGATTTAGATAATTTTTAAATGTATTGCGCAATACATAACCATTCACATCAGAAAATTCTTCATCAGGAATACTATCTAAAACTTCATTACCAAATTCTTGAATATTATTGGAGAAATCTGTTTTTAAATTAGTTATGGATTGAGATTTTTTATCAATGGTCAATTCATAAGAAATTTTTCTAGGTTTAGCAAGACTTTCTACTAATTGAGGATTTTTGGCTAGTAGATTATCTAGTTTTTCTAAATTTTGCTTTTGTTTATCATCTTTAGCATAAAGCGTTTTTAATTCTGCCTTCATGCCTTCATCTAAAATTGGTCTAGTATAAGTTACATAAATTTTAGCAGTATTTTTATTCACATCATATATAAATATATTAGTGATATTTTGAGTGAATTTATCTAAATTAAATTGTTTTTTTTGGGAGAATAATTCATTGGCATTATCAGCAAGTGTTGTACTAGATATATACCATTGGTCAGGATTTATATCATTGATGAGAGGAGTTGTTTTCATCTTTAAATATTGATTTAAATTATTATCAGCAATCTCAGTATAAAATTGAGTTGTAGCTTCAAATTTAATAGTATCTATCCAGCTATTAAAAGAAATATTCATATTACCAGATGTATTCATCAATTCATAGTATTTACCATCGACAATGATATCACCATCAGCAAGTGGACTTGTCATAGATAAATTGATTTTATAAGTCAAATTTTTAGCATTAGCAGTATTTTCTACAGCTTGTTTGAGGTAATCAATGGCTTCATCTTGTGCTTTATTAGCAAAAACTGTGCTACTAAAACAAAATACAAATAAAGATAATAGTAAAATTAATAAATGCTTCGATTTCATAGTATTCATAGTATCGCCACCTTTATACTTTTTCTTTAATTATACCATAGATTATTAGTAGGTTAATATTTTTATTATGGATTTTTTTGTATTTGTTGTATAATAAATTAGATACAAATTTTTAAAGGAGGAATTATTGTTGGCTAAACAATCTTTTTATATAACTACGCCAATTTATTATCCTAGTGCAAAACTTCATATCGGTCATGCTTATTGTACAACAATTGCAGATAGTATTGCTCGTTATAAACGTTTATCCGATTTTGATGTATTTTTCTTAACTGGTTCTGATGAACACGGTCAAAAAATTGAACAGAAAGCCGAAGAACAAGGTGTTACTCCTATTGAATATGTAGATAAAATAGTTGCAGGCTTCCAAAATTTATGGAAAAGATTAAATATCTCTAATGACGATTTCATTCGTACTACACAAAAACGTCATGAAAAAGTAGTACAAGAAGTTTTCAAACGCATTTATGAAAAAGGCGATATTTATAAAGGTGCATATAAAGGCTTATATTGTACACCTTGCGAAAGCTTCTGGCTCGAACGTCAATTAGTTGATGGTAAATGCCCAGATTGCGGTCGTGAAGTAAAAGAAGTAGCAGAAGAAGCATATTTCTTCAAGATTTCTAAATATGCTGATCGCTTACTTGAATACATTGAAGCAAATCCAGATTTCATTCAGCCAGTATCCCGCAGAAATGAAATGATTAACTTCATTAAACAAGGCTTAGAAGATTTATGTATTTCTCGTACATCTTTTGACTGGGGTATTCCTGTACCAATTGATGAAAAACATGTAATTTATGTATGGTTTGATGCACTTACAAACTATTTAACACCAATTGGATATTTAGATGACCCAGAAAAATTCAACAAATTCTGGCCAGCAGACCTTCATCTCGTAGGTAAAGAAATTGTTCGCTTCCATACAATTATTTGGCCAATAATCTTGATGGCACTTGATTTACCACTTCCTAAAAAAGTATATGGTCATGGTTGGCTTATAGTTGATGGCGATAAAATGAGTAAATCTAAAGGAAATGTAATTGATCCAATCGGCTTAATTGACGAATTTGGCGCAGATGCTATCCGTTATTTCTTACTTCGTGAAATCAATTTAGGTCAAGACGGTAACTTCTCTCGTGATGCTTTGATTTCTCGTATTAATTCTGACCTTGCAAATGACCTTGGAAACTTATTACATCGTACACTTAGTATGATTAATAAATATAATAAAGGCATTATCGAACAGCCTGGCGATATTCGTGAAGTAGACCAAGCATTAATTGATGATGCTACAAAAACTATTGCTGAATATAAAAACTACATGGATAATATGAAACTCAGCGATAGCATCAAACTTGTATGGTCATTTATTAGCCGTACAAATAAATATATTGATGAAACTACTCCATGGGTTTTAGGTAAAGATGAAGCTAGAAAAGCTGAATTAAATCGTGTACTTTATGATTTAGTAGAAAGCTTACGTGCAATCAGTGTAATGATTGAGCCATTCATTCCTACTACAGCTCGTCGTATTTGGGCTCAATTGAATTTACCACAAAACTTTGATGAAATTCGCATCAGCGATATCGAAGGTTGGGGCAAAACTCCTGTAGGTATTCAAATCAATAAACCAGAACAGCTCTTCCCTCGTATTGAAATCGAAGAAGAAAAACTAGAAGCTAAAAAAGAAGTAAAAGAAAATAAAAAAGCTAAAAAAGAAGAACAAAAAGCTCCAGAAAAAGCTAAAGAAAATGAAGATGGTATGATTTGTATAGAAGATTTTAGTAAAATTGATTTACGTGTAGTAGAAATCTTAGCTGCTGAACCTGTGCCAAAAACAGATAAACTTATGAAAATACAAGTTTCTTTAGGCGATGAAGAAAGAACAGTAGTATCTGGTATTGCTAAACACTACAAACCAGAAGATTTAATTGGCAAACATGTAGTTTTAGTTGCTAATTTAAAACCTGCAAAACTTCGTGGTGTAATGAGCCATGGTATGCTTTTAGCTGCTTCTAAAGGCGATGAACTTCAAATAGTAGAAACTACAATGCCTGTAGGTAGTAAGGTGAAATAATGTTAGTAGATACACATGCACATCTTGATGATTTAAAATACGAAGAAGATAGACAAGAAGTAATAGCTAGAGCAAAAGCTGAAGGCACAACAAGAATTATCACTATGGGTGATACTATGGAGTCTTCATTTAATGCTATTAAAATTGCAGATAATTTTGATGGTGTTTTTGCAGGTGCTGGAGTACATCCACAAGAAGCTTTGAGCATACAAAGCAGTAAAGATTATGATACTTTAGCAGAACTTATGACTTTACCAAAGGTAAAAGTTTTAGGTGAAATTGGCTTAGATTATTATTATGAAAATGCTCCTCGTGAAGTTCAGCGTGAAGTATTTATTCGTCAATTAGATGTAGCAAGACAAATGCATATGCCAGTTAGCATACATGACCGTGATGCTCATGGTGATACTATGGCAATCTTGAAAAAAGAAGGAAAAGGGCTGACAGGATCAATACATTGTTTTTCTGGTAGCTATGAAATGGCAAAAGAATTATTAAAAATGGGTTGGTTCTTAGGTGTTGATGGACCACTTACTTTTAAAAATTCAGCAAAATTGCCAGAAATAGTGGCAAAAATTCCTTTGGAAAGATTGCTTTTAGAAACAGATTGCCCATATTTAGCACCTGTTCCTAAACGTGGTAGACGCAATGAACCAGCATATGTAAAATATATAGCAGAAAAAGTAGCAGAGATTAGAAATATTTCTTTAGAAGAAGTAGCAAATCAAACAACTAAAAACGCTATAGAAGTATTTAATTTATAAAATAAAAGCTTTTCTTTAAGTGAAAGTAAAATTCCTTTAAAGAAAAGCTTTTTTATCTTGTTTTTATATAAATAATATTAATTTTTATAGAATGGAATTATATATGTAATTAATAATTATACAAAAAACACGATAAATGATATATATGTGAAATAGATTAATTATAAGTAAAATTTCTGTATTTATTTTTATGAGCCGTTTGCATTTAAATGCCTTATTTATTTACATGAAATACATCATATTTTAGGTGTAAACACATAGAAAAATCCTTTATTTATAAGGTTTTTTACTAGATTACAATTTACAATTTTACAAGTACAAATGTTACATATTTATGAAGAAATTTGACACAAGTGTAAATACTTGGTATAATATCTTTTCGTAAAGGAGGAATTCAATGGATTTTAAAAACCTATTAAGCCACAATTTAACAAAATGTAAACTAACTGCAGTAGTGGTTTTATGTTTTGCAATGGCTACATTAACTGGATTTGTAACAGCAAATAAAAATGTCACAATTGTAGCAGATGGTAATAAAATGGTAGTCAATACGGTCTATGATAATCCAAAGAATATATTGAAGCAAGCTGGTATAAAGTTAGATAATGGAGATGATTATACAGTATCTACAGGTAATATAACTGATAATGCTGTAATTACAATCAATCGTGCAATGCCAGTAACTGTAGAAATTGATGGAGATACAAAAGTAGTAAAAACCACAAAGAAAACTGTGGGTGAATTGATATCTTCAATGAATTTAGATGAAGATAAGTATTTTGTTGAGGGCGGTAAAGATACTCAACTACATACTGATGCAAAAGTAAAAGTTTTAAATGTTTCTAGTAAATTAGTATTAAGAGATGAAGTACAAAATTATCAGGTGATAAAAGAGCCAGATAGCTCTATGATCCGTGGTAATGAAGAAGTAATTCAAGCTGGAAGAAATGGTTTAAATAGATTATTAGTTAGAGAAAAATATCATAAAGGTATTAAAGTGGGAGAAGAAGTAGTACAAACTTCTCAATTAGTTCGTCCTGTAAATCAGGTTATTCGTGAAGGCACAGCAGAACCGATGAATACTATTGGTTTGAGATCATATTCTCAAGTATTGTATATGGAAGCTAGTGCATATTTACCTTATGATGGTGGCGGTGCTGGATATACAGCGCTTGGTATTCCTGCTCGTTATGGTGTAGTAGCTGTAGACCCAGATATTATTCCACTTGGAACGCGTGTATATATTCCAGGTTATGGTGAAGCTATTGCGGCAGATACTGGCGGTGCGATTAATGGCTATATGATTGATTTATGTATGGAAGATTATACTCAAGCTATAGCTTTTGGTCGTCGTGGTGTAGAAGTTTATATTTTAGATTGATATTTGTATAAATTGATTTAAAATAGTAGGATAGATAGAAAATTATATATAAAGATGAAAAAGAGTCTGTAAGTTTACAGGCTCTTTTTGTCTAGAGTATATGGCTTTTTACTTGCGTTTTTTGATATATTTTTGTTATACTAAAAAAATATGAGTTTATTTGTAATATTTTAGTTTAGTTGAAAAATAAGTGAGAAGGTTTTTAATGATAAAAGAAGTTTTAGTTGTAGAAGGAAAAATGGACGTTGTAGCCATTAATAAAGCAGTTGAAGCTGATTGTATTATCACAGAAGGTTTTAATTTATTGCCTAAGACTATAAAAAATATTAGAGCTGCTTATGAAAAACGTGGCATTATTATTTTAACTGACCCAGATTCAGCTGGAGAGCGAATTCGCACATATTTAACAAGAAGATTTCCTAATGCAAAGCACGCTTTTGTACCTTGTGAAGAAGCTACTGCAAATGATGATATCGGTATAGAGCAAGCAAGTCCTGAAGCTATTCGTAAAGCATTGGCTAAGGTGCGTACAATGAATTGGAAACCTAGTGATGAATTTAGTGCTACTGATTTAATTTTAAATCGCTTAAATGGTTTTGCAAATTCTGGTGTTCGCAGGGCAAAATTAGGTGCTATTTTAGGAATTGGTTTTGCAAATGCTAAAACTTTTTTACGCAGATTAAATAATTATGGAATTACTAGAGATGAATTTAATCAAGCTTTAGCAAAATTAAATTCAGAAAATGACATTAACGAAGTTGAAAATAAATAATAAATTGGAGGATTTTTAATTAATGAAGCAACCTACTATTGCTAATAAGAAGGTTACAAGATATATTTTACAGCGTTTTGGCATTCATATGAGCAAACGCTTAGGACAGAACTTTTTAATAGATGCTAATATTGTACAGGGCATTGTAGATGCAGCAAATGTACAGGAAAATGATAGAGTATTAGAAATCGGCCCAGGTATCGGTACTTTGACTCAAGCTTTAGCTGAAACTGGAGCAGAGGTTACTTGTGTAGAATTAGATAAAAGATTGCCAGAAGTTTTGGCACATACTTTAGACGCTTATGACAATGTGCGTGTTATTCAAGGAGATATTTTAAAAGTAAATATTCCAGAAATCATGGGCGATAAACCATTTAAAGTAGTAGCTAATTTGCCGTATTATATTACTACACCAATTATCATGGCTTTGCTCGAAAAACATTTGCCCATAACAGATATCGTAGTAATGGTACAAAAAGAAGTAGCAGAACGTATGGCAGCACAGCCAGGCGGTAAAACATATGGTGCTTTATCTGTAGCAGTGCAGTATTATACAGTGCCTGAAATCGCTTTATATGTACCACCACGTTCTTTTATGCCACCTCCAGAAGTGGATTCTGTAGTAGTGAACTGTAAAGTCAGACAGACTCCTGCCGTAGAACTTATTGATGAAAAAATGTTCTTTAGAGTGGTAAAAGCAGCTTTTGGTCAACGTCGTAAGACTTTAAATAATGCTTTAAAATCCATGGGTGTAGATAAAAATATTATTGCTGATGTATTAGATAAAGCTGGAATAGAAGCAACTCGTCGCGGAGAAACTTTGACTATGGAAGAGTTTGGAGCTATTGCTAATATTTTGGTACAAATGGCAAAACAGGAGGCATGATTTATGAAATTTGTTTCTTGGAATGTAAATGGTCTTCGTGCTTGTATGAATAAGGGTTTCATGGAGACTTTTCAGACTTTAGATGCAGATATTTTTTGTTTACAAGAAACAAAAATGCAACCTCATCAATTAGAATTAGATTTACCTAGATATAAACAGTATTGGAATAGTGCAGAAAAAAAGGGTTATTCAGGTACAGCTATTTTTACTAAAGTAGAGCCATTAAATGTAAGTTATGGTTTAGGTATAGAAGAACATGACCACGAAGGTCGTGTAATTACTTTAGAATTTGATAAATTCTTTATGGTCTGCGTATATACACCAAATTCTAAGCGAGAATTAGAGCGCTTGGATTACCGTATGCAATGGGAAGATGCTTTTCGCAATTATTTAGTTGAATTAAACAAACAAAAACCTGTTGTGATGTGTGGAGATTTAAATGTTGCTCATAAAGAGATTGATTTAAAAAATCCTAAGACAAATCGCCGTAGTGCAGGTTTTACAGATGAAGAACGCAGTAAAATGACTGAATTATTACAAGCAGGTTTTGTAGATACTTTCCGTTATCTTTATCCGGATAAAACAAGCATTTATTCATGGTGGTCATATATGCGAAAAGCTCGTGAAAATAATGCTGGGTGGAGAATTGATTATTTTATCGTATCTAAAGATATTGAAGAAAATATAAAAGAAGCTGGCATTCACAATGAATTTTTTGGTAGTGACCATTGTCCAGTTAGTTTGGAATTAGATATTTAAATAAAATGGCAATAGACTTTATTTCATGATAAGCCTATTGCCATTTTTTATCCTTCAAAACTGTATTCAATTATGCTACCAGATGGGCAAGAAACTTCTTTTCCTTTAAATAGTAAACCCGAAAAAGGAACGATGATACTACTTGCTATATTGGCATAATTTTTGCCACCTTTTAATTTTAAATCGCAAGGAAATTCTAAAATACTGCCATCAGCTAAGGTGATATTATTTAATTTTATGCGGATAATAGCACTTTCCACAAGCAATCTACTGCCGTGAATTTTAGTAATCATACCTTGAAGTTTTGTATCTTTAGGCAAAATGATTTCGTTGTTAACAACTAAATCCTGGTAAAGACGGAAGTTGATTAAATCGTATTTATGATTAGTTTTACTGTCTAAATTATCTATATTTATTATTTGCATAGTAGTTTTTTCTGGTAAATGTAAATAAGTAGTAGTATTCGTTGTGGTATTTTGGGTATTTGTATTATTTTGAGCATGCGTTATAGAAGGTAAGTAAATAATACAAGATAAAATAATTAGTAAAGTAAGAAAAACAGATTTTGGTGACATAAAAAAATCCTTTCATATTAAAAAATATATTAACATTATAATAGATATATTTAATTAAGTTAAGATAATTATTTATATTGACAGTATAATTATAGAATGATATAATATTACTGTTGTTTAACACAATATGCCGAAGTGGCGGAATTGGCAGACGCACTTGACTCAAAATCAAGCGTAGTCCCCTACGTGCCGGTTCGAGTCCGGCCTTCGGCACCACTAGTAAGTTCAAGGCTTTACGGGTTTTCCGTAAAGCCTTTTTGCTATCTAATTTTGAGTATATAAACTTTTAAATAATTCTATTGAATAATAAGAGGTTATGACAGGAAAGATAAAGTCAATTATAAAAGAAAAAATTTATATATAGGTTATAATAAAATTTTTAAAGATTTAGAAGTAAAAATTGGTTTGATTTTTCTTTATAAGTAGAAATAAAGAAGCTATAACAAAAAGAGTTAAAACTCAAATTGTTATAGCTTTACGAAGATTTATTCTTTGATATTATGGTAATATATTGCTTTTGATTTTTTATCAATATTCCTAGTTGGAATCAGGAAAAAGTATTTCAATAGCTATAATAAATAGTACAAATCCAACTATAAACAGTATAAATCACCTCTTATAATAATCATTATTTATAATATAAGGCTAATTAAAATAATTTTACGGATTGTACATATTTATCATCACCACAACCTGCAACTAATACACTCATTAAAGATAATATCATTACTAATATTATTAGTCTTGGGGATTTTAACTGTTTATTCATATTAAAACTCCTTTAAAATTTATAATTATTCGCCGAATAAATCATCAAAAAGACTGTCTACGCTATCGGAAATACTGGAATCTTCTTCACCACTATCTGAAGAAATATCAGTATCTGCTGAAGGTTCAATTTGTTCTGTTGCAGTAAGTTCTGAGTTATTATCAAGATTAGAAATATGGTTTGTACCATCATCACTTGTATTAACAGGAGTTATTTGTTCACTAGCTGTACTTAGTGGGTCAATGACATTGGTAACAAATTCTTCTGGTGTTTGGATATAGTCATTGGCAGAGTCTACTGTTTGATTGATTGTATCCGTAGGATCAATTGGTGCATTGAGGTCAGGAAGAGGACTTGTATCCGTATTATGTGGTGCAGCACTAGCTGTAGAAGCAGAATGGAGCATAGAACTAGCTACAGCACCAACAGCGGCAGCTGCTGCGTATTTACCTACATTTTTTAAAGTGCTATTGTCATTATTTTGATTGGTTTGATTATTTGGATTAGAAGCAAATTGTTGATTGCCATGATTATTAGGATTTTGAGGGAAAAATGGTGCTTGAGGAGAAAAATTATTAACAGATGGCGAAGGATTATTTTGTAGAGGCGCACTTTGTTTTAATATATCCATAGCCTGATACAAATAAGCCATAGCCATATAAAATTTAGCATTTTGATTGCCGAGTAAAGAAGATTTTTGAAAGTGATTGATTGCTTTAATATAATTATGTTGAGGATTGTTTATATCCATGTATTGTTGACCAATAGCAAATTCTTGTGAAGCCATTTGCATATTATTAGGATTTGGCATATTATTAATTTGTTGAGTTTGTTGATTATGCATATAAGGTGGCATAGTATTAGAATTTGAAGTATTATAATTGATATTTGTTGGAGCCATATTTTGTTGTGGGGTAGGAATTTGTGAAAATTTAGCTCCGCAATTAGTGCAAAAAGCATTTTCATTAGGCATTTTAGCTCCACAATGAGTACAGAATTTATACATATAAAAAACTCCTTTTTATAAAATAAATTTAAATAATGGATAAATTTTTTATAAAAATACTTATTATAGAATTATTATGCTACTAAAAAGAGTAAATTCCCATGAACTAAATAGGTTGATTTTTTCATTGGTAGAGAAAATATATAAACATATTTAATCGTGATATTTGGTAATCTATAATTGTAAATAATAATAATGAATTTATTAAAAGTAATAGTGAAAAAAGAAGGTTTTAAAGTTAGTCTTTAAAGCCTTTTTTTATATTTGGCGATATGATAAAATATAAGCACGAATTTTAAAAATGGAGTGATATAAATGGCAAAAGATAGTTCATTCGACATTGTATCTCAAGTTGATATGCAAGAAATGAGTAATGCTGTTAACCAAACAGAAAAAGAAATTTCTCAGCGTTATGATTTCCGTGGTAGTATTGCAAGCATTGAATTAGAAGATAAAGCAATTAAAATCGCAGCAGAAGATGATTATAAATTAAATGCTATCATTGATATTTTACGTGCGCGCATGGCTAAAAGAGGCTTATCTTTACGTTCTTTAGAACTCGGTAAAATCGAAGATGCAGCAAAAGGCGCTGTTCGTCAAATGCTCACTATTAAACAGGGTATTTCTAAAGAAAATGCAAAGAAAATTATCGCTGCGATAAAAGCTACAAAATTAAAAGTTAATACACAAATGCAAGGTGAACAAGTTCGTGTTTCTGGTGCGAAAAAAGATGATTTGCAAGCAGTTATACAGACTTTAAAAGCTGGCGATTTTGGTATTGATTTACAATTCATCAATATGAGATAAAAAATTAACCACCGTTTTATGCGGTGGTTTTTTTATTTATTTCTAACAGTGAAATTTTTCATCTTTAAGGATTATGGAGTTTTAATATTTTTAGTAGCATAATAGTTGATAAAGGAGGAATAAAAATGAACATATTGAAAAAAATTTGTTTAATAGGTTTATGTGCATTTTCGGTAATATTTTGTGAAGCGATAATACCTATGCAATCAGCTTATGCTTATCAAGAAAATATTTCTCGTGGATATGAATTAATTGAAGGAACATGGCAAGGTAGAGATGGCAGTATAATGAGTATAACGGATAGAGGTTTTGGTAAAGCTCCATATAGTGTAAGAAGTGTATCCAATGATGGCAATTATACAGTTGTTACTATTAGTGTAAATGGTGGACGTAGTATAAATACTTTAACTTTTGACAATAACAATCCTAATTATATGATGTTAAATAATGTATCTACAGGATATTCAGCAGATTATGTTAGAGTTGGATAAATGAAAGATAAAACCACTATTTTAATATTTAAATAGTGGTTTTGTTTTGAGAATAAAGCAGGACTAATAATATTTATTTAGTACATAATAGTATAAAAAAATATATAAATTGTCCTTTGAGGATAAGGATTTTTTAGAGATATATAGTATAGTAAAAGCAGAAATTATAAATTATAAGGGAGGCATAATCATGAAATTTATACGTATTTGTTTATTAGTTTGTGGCTTGATGTTAGCCTTTGTCGGAGTAACATATGCAAGCTCATTTTCTGTTTCCGCAGATAAATATGGAAAAGTAGAAGGCAATGGCATAGAATTTAGTTTTCCAGAAAATAATAATACCATTCAAATTGCATTCTTAACAAAAGATAATGAAAGATATTTAATTGTAGGTAAATATGGAGAACCTATTTATGCAGCCAAAATACCAAATGTAAAATATGTAAGAGTAAAGCAAGTATATGATACAGAAACAGGAAAATATGCTTATATTATATCGGGAAGTATAAATAGTATGGGGGATTCAGATTTGTCGCTTTTGATGGGTTATGATGAACAAAAAGAGGCATGGCAACTATATGTAAATCCAATAAATTATTATAATCCTTTAGGAAAATATGCTGAAGCAAATATATATGTAGAAAATGGAGAACTTATTTTAGCATATAGAGTGATGTCCCTACATCCAAAAGCACAAGAATATCATTTCTTCTGGGACGAAAATAGCAATTGGTTCGGCTATAAAGATTATGGAATAGTTCAACATTAATTTTTAAATTAATATATTAAGAAAAAGGCTTGATTTAATAGTTGATAAAATTATTAAGTCAAGCCTTTTATAATGGTTTATTTAATATACATATGGGTTTTTTTCATAAATGATTTAATTTTTTATATTAATAAATATTGGTATAATTAGAGATGATTTGATAATATTTTGTAGGTGATTATAATGTCAGAAATAAAGTTATTTAGTATAAAGAATGATGTAAAACAATTAATACCATCAGAAGTTTTATTAGAAAAAGAGTTGCAAAATTTAATAGAAGATAATATGGAAAAATTCTTTGGTGTTCGATTTTTAAAAAGCGAATATGTTATAACTAATGGAAGAATGGATAGCATAGGAATTGATGAAAATAATTGCCCTGTAATTGTAGAGTATAAGCGTAGTAGTAATGAAAATATTATAAATCAAGGATTGTTTTATTTAGATTGGCTTTTAGACCATAAAGATGCTTTTCATATGTTAGTTGCCGAAAAATATGGTTATGAATATGTGAAAAATATTGATTGGTCTGCACCATGTGTTATTTGTATTGCGAGTAATTTTACACGATACGATATACATGCTATTAATCAAATGCAAAAAAATATAAAATTAGTAAAGTATAAGAAATATAGTAATGATTTGATTTTATTTGAGCATTTAAATTCACCAAAAGTAGAAAATATTGTTCATCAAAAAGATTTGATTAGTAGGAAAAATAATAATTATAAAACTCATGTAGAAAAATTAAAAACTGTTTCAGAAAAAATAAATATATTATATGATTCTATTTGTAATTATATAGAATCTCTAGGTGATGATATAGAGTCTAACCAATTAAAATATTATTTAGCATATAAAAAAGTTCAAAATATGGCATGTATTGAAGTTTATAATAAATATGTTGCCATTTATTTAAAATTAAATCCTGATAAGATTAAATTAGAAGAAGGATTTACTAGAGATATGAGAAATATAGGGCATTATGGAACTGGCGATTTAGAAATAATTATTAAAGATGAACAAAGTTTTGAAAAGGCTAAAAGTTTAATAGAAAAAGCGTATAATGAAATGTAAAAGCAGGTAAATAATACCTGCTTTTCTTATTTGATGATTATTATGCGATTTTGACCATATGGATTGGCATATTCATTACCGATAGTGGCATTAAGATAATTTTGAATGTATTCGATGATTACATCTGTTTCGGATAGTTCTTCATTTTGAAGTATAGGGCTGTCTTTGAACATTGTCATACCATTGCCAGCGAATTTCAAGATATAAGAAGTTCCACCAATGGTATATTTTTTATTTAAATCTAAATCTTTACCATTTATTTTTACGTTTTGAACACGATAAGCACCATCTACTTTTATGAAATTACCTTTTTCATCAGTTATTACAGATGATGGGATTTTACTATTAATCGTATAAGTAGCACCAGAGATTTGCATAAATCCACCAAATTCTTCAGGGTAACGGCTAGCACCCATTTCTAAAGCGTCTAAGAGCTGTTGTCCTGTGATTTCTAGGACTACACACATATTACCGAATGGAAACGTTGTCAAAATATCATTATAGGAAAAATCGCCTATAGGTAATTCATTGCGGATTGCTCCACCATTGCAGATTGCTACATCGGTATTTAAAACTATTCTATAAGTATCAGTTACAAAATCACCGAGATTTGTCTCGCCATTTCTGACTAAGCGTGTATTAGTATTAGGATCGTTAGTGGTGAGTTTTACTGTATTTGTTCCGATTATTTGATTGAGCAAAGGTGCATATTTATTCTTTTCTTCATTGATTAAGTCGGTAGTTTTTTGATTGGTTTTTGTTAAATCATTGATTAATTCAGTGGAGATTTCACCTTGTGGTGTGATGGTCAATTTACCAATATTTTGAAGTTTGGTGCCTGTTTGAGTGATGAGAACATTTTTTCCTTGTTTATTTTTAGCTATAAAAGTAGGAATAACTTCATGAGAATGACCATCAATGATAGCGTCAATACATTGTGTATTTTGAGCTACAGCAAGGCTACTCCAACGAGATGTGATACCATTCATGCCTAGATGAGCTACTAAAAAGACATAATCTACGCCGAGTTTTTGCACTGTATCTACAGTATTTTGGATATTAGTGTATAATTTTTTGCCAGTAGCGTCTTCATTAAAGGAATAAATAAAATTTCCCTTATCGTCTTGAAAATAAGCAGGTGTAGAAGAATTGAGTGTTTCAGGCGTTGTAACACCGATTAAAGCTATTTTTTTATCATCGAATTGGAAAATTTTATAAGCTGGCAATAAATTTTTTCCTGTAATAGTATTTACTAAATTAGAACTATAATAACCGCAAGATAATTTGTCGTTTAAAATGAGAAATCTATCCATACCATAATCAAATTCATGGTTGCCAGGAATAGCAAAGTCATAGCCTATTTCATTCATGATATTGATAATAGCTTCGCCAGTGGATAATTTGCCGATAGGAGACCCTTGAATGGCATCACCTGCGTCGACTAAAGCAATATATGGTGTATTTTGCTGTAAATCTTCTTTGTATTGAGCTAGTTTAGTATATCCTAGATTATCTTCGATACCACAGTGAACGTCATTGGTATATAAGATGATGATATCTTTTTGTATAGCCCATGCAGAATTTGGTATAAAAATAAAACAAAAAGTAAGTAAAGCAAGAAATAATTGACGAATTTTTATTTGATAAATGTGCATAATAGAACCTCCTTTGAATAAAAATATGTATATAGATATTATATATTAGAATGATATTTTTAGATAATAATTTAAATAAATTGGTAAAATAGTAATAATTTTTAGTAGTTGGAAATAGGGAAAATTTTTAGTAAAATAAATTTTTATGAAGAAGATTGAATGTATTATGAGGATAAATTGAGGTGAGAATATGAGTTTTAAAACATCATTAAAAATTGGACAAGTTTTGACGAATGATGAATTAATGAAAGAATTTAGTGTGGCAAATTCTGGCGGAATGAGAAGAAGTTTAAAAAATAATGTTTTAGTTATTATTTCAGATCATACAAAGGGTTTATATGATGATAAATATTATGGTAATGAATTACATTATACAGGTATGGGTATGAAGGGAGATCAGGAATTATATAAACAACAAAATAAAACTTTAGCCGAGTCTAATAGTAATGGAATAGAAGTACATTTATTTGAAGTATTTAAGGCAAAAGAATATATATATCGTGGTATTGTAAAGCTTTGTAAAGAGCCTTATCAAGAAAAACAATTGGATGAAGATAACAATGAACGAAAAGTATGGATGTTTCCATTAATTATTCTTGATAGTGAAGAAATGATAGATAGTGATGTGTATAATGTTTATTATCAGGATAAGATTAAAAAAATAAGAAAATTGTCTAAAGATAATTTGGAACAGATTGTAAGAGAAAAAAATAATGTTAAAACATCGTATAGAACAATAAAAACAACTACATATATTAGAGACCCATATATAGCAGAATATGCGAAATTAAGAGCAGATGGGTTTTGTCAATTATGTGGAGAAAAAGCACCTTTTTATACAAAAAATAATAAACCATATTTAGAAGTTCATCATTTGAAATGGTTATCCAAAGGTGGAACAGATACGATAGATAATGTAGTAGCATTATGTCCTAATTGTCATAGAAAAATGCACGAATTAAATGATAAAGATGATATTAAAAAATTGAAAATGGTGTTAGATGAATATAATAAAATAAGAGATTATTAAAATAAAAGGTGGATAGTTATGATTTTTTTATGGACTTTTTTTGAGATTGCAGGAACAATTGCTTTTGCTATTTCAGGTGCCTTGGTAGGAATATCAAGACGTATGGATATTTTTGGTATATTGGTATTAGCTTTAAGCACAGCTATTGGTGGCGGTATTATTCGTGATGTTTTGGTGGGAAACATTCCTCCAAATTCTTTTAAGACTTCGTTATATATAGTGCTTACAACAGTCATTACTTTTATTATCTTTTTTATTTATCGCAACCAAATTTTACGATATATGTCGAGAAGAAAACTTCGTAAAATGTATTTATTAGCAGATACTTTAGGGTTAGCTTCATTTACAGTTACAGGGACTACAATAGGCTTTAATGCTTATCCTGAATATCCATTATTTGCGATTACATTGGGATTGATAACAGCTGTAGGTGGCGGTATTATTCGTGATGTATTAGCGCAAAGAATACCTTCAGTATTACAAGAAGAAATATATGCATTGCCATCTATAATTGGAGGAATAGTATTTTACCTTATAGCGATTATAGGTGATGATTATTGGTATTTAGCATCACCTATATCCTTTTTTGTAGTATTTTTCTTGCGTATGATAGGTATTTACTATCATTTGAGTTTGCCGAAAGTGCGTTAATAATTAAAAAATAGGAGTAAAGGAAGAGTATGACTTTACAACAATTAAAATACATTATAGAAATTGTAAATTGTGGTTCAATGAATTTAGCAGCTCAAAAATTATTTGTTTCTCAACCTAGTTTATCAAATGCGGTTAAAGAATTAGAGAAAGAGTTGGGTATTGAGATTTTTATTCGCACTAATAAAGGTGTAACTTTATCTTCTAGTGGACAGGAATTTTTAGGTTATGCAAGACAGATTATTGAGCAAACTGAATTATTAGAACAGCGTTATCATAAAGATAAGCCAGCACGAAGATTATTAGCTGTATCTACACAACATTATGCTTTTTCTGTGAATGCTTTTGTAAATTTAATTAAAGAATATGCTCAAGATGAATATGATTTTACGTTGAGAGAAACGAAAACACATGAAATCATTGATGATGTAAAAAATATGCGCAGTGAGATTGGTGTATTGTATTTGAGTAAATTTAATGAACAAGTAATACGTAAAATACTCCAGGAAAATGATTTATGTTTTAAAGAATTATTTACGGCTAATCCTCATGTATTTTTATCAGCAAAGCATCCATTGGCTAATAAAGATATTGTAACTTTTGCAGATTTAGAACCATATCCATGTCTTTCTTTTGAGCAGGGAATTTATAATTCTTTTTATTTTGCCGAAGAGATACATTCAACAATATCTCATCGTAAAAATATTTATGTTAGTGATAGAGCGACTTTATTTAACTTAGCTATAGGCTTAAATGGCTATACGATATCTACAGGTGTATTGAGTGAAGATTTAAATGGTACAAATATAATTGCCATTCCACTTGATAGTGATGAAAAAATCTGTGTGGGCTATATTTATAATAAATATAATCATTTAAGTAAATTGGCTCAAAGCTATATAAAAAAATTAGAACATTATATAGCTTTAAGTGCAAAGTTGTAAGACTTTTATTAAACTGCAATAAAAATATTGTAAAATTTATTTAAGAAAATACTTGACTTTAGAAGTCATTTACTTTAAAATATCTTCGTATGACGTTCGATGACGGCTTCCACTAGCCCCGGAACCGTGCAAAGGACATCTATTGAGAAAAAAGATTCAATATTAAATAGTTGAAAATTGTACAGGGAGGGATATACAAGTGAAAACAACATTCATGGCAAACGCTGCTAACGTTGAACGTAAATGGTACGTAGTTGATGCAGAAGGCCAGACAGTAGGTAGATTAGCTGCTGAAGTTGCAAAAGTACTTCGCGGTAAACATAAACCAACATTCACACCACATGTTGACACTGGTGATTTTGTCATCGTAGTTAATGCTGATAAAGTGGTATTCAGCGGTAAAAAATTAACTGATAAAACTTATTTCCGTCATTCTGGATATCCAGGAGGCACAACTTTTACAACTCCTCAGAAAATGCTCGCAACACAGCCTGAGAAAGTTGTAGAAATAGCTGTTCGTGGTATGCTTCCTAAAAATAAATTAGGTGCACAGATGTACAGAAAACTTAATGTTTATGCTGGCCCAGAACATCCACATGCTGCTCAGAAACCAGAAATTTTGGAATTAAATATTAGATAATACTTGGAAGGAGGAACAATATAATGGCAGTATCCTACTACGGCACAGGCCGCAGAAAGACTTCAGTTGCTAGAGTTCGTCTGGTTCCAGGTGAAGGCAACGTTGTAATCAATGGCCGTCATATTGATGAATATTTCGGCATTAAAACTTTAGATTTAATCGTTAAACAGCCTCTTAACTTAACTGAAACAGCTGATAAATATGATGTTATCGCTAACGTTCAGGGTGGTGGCCCTTCCGGTCAGGCTGGTGCTATTCGTCACGGTATTTCCCGTGCTTTATTAGAACTTGATGCTGAACTTCGTCCTGCTCTTAAAAAAGCTGGATTCTTAACACGTGACCCACGTGAAAAAGAACGTCGTAAATACGGTCTCAAAAAAGCTCGTAAAGCATCTCAGTTCTCCAAACGTTAATCACATACGATTATCAAAGAGAATACAAAGCTCACAATCTTTCTGGTTGTGGGCTTTTTCTTTTATTTTTTATATGTTAAGATATAAATGCTAATTTTGCAGTTTAATATAATATAAAGGGGGTGTAAATGATGGAACAAAATAAGGATAGACTTAGTATTGATGTTGCCAAGCTTTATTATAAATCAGATTATAGCCAACAACAGATAGCCAATAAATTAAATTTATCAAGACCTACAGTATCAAGATTGTTGCAATATGCAAAAGAAAAAGGTTTTGTGCAGATAAATATAGCTGACCCTATAGAAGATAACAGCTCCTTAGAAGAAGCCTTATGTGAGAAATATAATTTAGATGTGGTAAAGATTGCTTATGCGCCTTTAAATACGACAAATGAGATTAAAAAATCCATAAGTATGAAAGCAGCGGATTATTTATATGAAATAGTTAAAGATGGCGATATTATTGGTGTAAGTTGGGGAACTACTATCTATAATATGGCTTTAAATTTAAAACATAAAGCATTAAAAGGCGTGCAGATTGTACAATTAAAGGGTGGGATAAGTCATTCACAAAGCAATACATACGCTTACGAAGTAGTAGAATTATTTTCAGAAGCGTTTTCTACAGTAGGACGATATTTACCGCTTCCAGTAATGTTTGATACTGCACAGATAAAAGAATTAATTGAAAGAGATAAACATATTAAAAAGATTTTAGATTTGGGACGACAGGCTAATATTGCTGTTTTTACAGTAGGTACTGTAAAAAATGACGCTTTATTATTTAGATTGGGTTATATTGATAAAAAAGATAGAGATATTATACAAAATAGAGCAGTGGGTGATATCTGTTCAAGATTTATTGATGCTCAGGGTAATATTTGTGATAAAGAATTAGATGAACGTACAGTAGGAATAAAACTAGAGGATTTGAAAGAAAAGGAAAAACGTGTTTTAGTAGCCGGAAGTAAACGTAAAATTTCAGCAATAAAAGCAACTTTAGTTGGTGAAATTGCTAATATTTTAATTACAGATCAATATACAGCACAAGAATTATTAAAATAGAAAACTAATAAAAAACTCACATTAATTAAGATAAAATTAATGTGAGTTTTTTTATTAGTTTACATGTGTTGAAATTATGTAAAAAAAATAATGAAAATTTTTTCTAAATCTATTTACTTTTGTTCATAAAAATGTTATCATAATTTCAGAAAGAAGAGCTAGCTAGTATTTAGGAGGAAAAATTATGGATTATGCAAAAATGATAGATCATACATTATTAAAAACAGATGCTCAAAAGAAAGATTTGGATAAATTACTTTTAGAAGCTAAAAAATATAATTTTATGTCTGTATGTGTAAGTCCTATTTGGGTAAAATATGCAGCTGAGCAGTTAAAAGATACAAATGTAAAAGTTTGTACAGTTATTGGTTTTCCACAAGGTGCTACACCAACAGAGGTAAAAGTATTTGAAACTAAAAATGCTATCGAAAATGGTGCAACTGAAGTAGATATGGTTATTCCTGTGGGAGTGTTAAAAGATAAAGATTATATTGCTGTAGAAAATGACATAAGAGCTGTAGTAGAGGCTGCAAAATCAAAAGCTTTAACAAAAGTTATTATTGAAACATGTTTGTTAACTGATGAAGAAAAAATTATGGCTTGTAAATTATCTAAATCAGCAGGTGCTGATTTTGTAAAAACATCAACAGGTTTTTCTACAGCTGGTGCTACTGTTAAAGATATTAGATTAATGAGAGAAACTGTAGGTGAACAAATGGGCGTAAAGGCTTCTGGCGGAGTTCGTTCTAGAGAAGATGCTGATGCAATGATAAAGGCAGGAGCTACTCGTATTGGAACAAGTAATGGTGTAAAAATTGTGGAAGGATAATAAGGTATTTATGAGGTTATTTTTCTCTTGATAACCTCATAAAATAAATAACGAGGTGAATATTATGAATAATGAGAATAATAAGTTGATTCAATATGACGATGGGTATTTAAACAGAACACCAATTTTTCAATTTATTTTGTTATCATGTTTATTTCCATTATGGGGTGCTGCTGCAAGTTTAAACGATATATTAATTACACAATTCAAATCAGTATTTACGTTAAGTGATTTCGCTAGTGCATTAGTACAAAGTGCTTTTTATGGTGGATATTTTTTAATTTCTATACCAGCATCAATAGTTATTAGAAAAACAAGTTATAAGACAGCAATTTTATGTGGACTTTTATTTTATATTGTAGGATGTAGTTTATTTTTCCCAGCATCACATATGGCTACATATACTATGTTTTTATTTGCAGTATTTTCAATAGCAATAGGATTGGGTTTCTTAGAAACAGCTTCTAATACTTATAGTACTATGTTAGGACCACGTGATAAATCAACATTACGTTTAAATATTAGCCAAACATTTTATCCTATAGGAGCGGCATCAGGTATTTTATTAGGAAAATATTTAGTATTCCAAGATGGAGATAGTTTATCAGCTCAAATGGCTTCAATGACACCAGAACAGATTCATATTTTTCGTTTAGAAATGTTACAACACACATTAGAGCCATATCGTGTAATGATTTTCGTTTTAATAGCTGTATTTATCTTATTTTTATTAACTAAATATCCAAAATGTAAAGTAAAAACTGTAGATACTTCTAAGAAAAATAGAACAGGAATTTATGAAACATTAAAATATTTATCAAAAAATGGTAAATTTAAAAAAGGAATTTTAGCTGAATTTCTTTATGTAGGTATGCAAGTAGCTATTTGGTCATTTACAATTAGATTAGCATTAACTTTAGATCATAGCATAAATGAACGTATGGCAGCTGATTTTATGGTAATGAGTTTTGCTTGTTTCTTTATTGGTAAATTTGTAGCTAACTTCCTAATGACAAAATTTTCAGTAAATAAAGTATTAGTTGTATATTCAGTAATTGGTTGTATGTTAATTTTATATATTTCTTTTGTACCAAGTTTTACTGCTGTATATGCTGCAGTTGCAATGAGTATTTTAATGGGACCTTGTTGGGCTACTATTTATGCTGAAACTTTAAAATCTGTAGAAGAAAAATATACAGAAACTGCTGGAGCGATATTGGTAATGGCAATTATTGGTGCAGCTTGTGTGCCAGCAATTCAAGGTTTAGTGTCAGATATGTTAGGTTCAATGCAGTTATCCTTTATTGTAAACTTTTTCTGTTTTGCTTATGTAGGAGGATATTTTTATAAAAAAATGAAGAGTGAATAAAGATTATTAAAGGAGTGACATAAGGTATTATGAAAACTATAATTTTTTTAAATAAAGAATGGTTTACAAGTGAAGATAAAGTAATTTTAAGTAATGAATATTTTAATATTAAAATATTTAAATATCCTTCTGGAATAGAGGGTTTAACATTAGAAAATAAAAAAGGTTATATTACATTATTACCATATATGGGACAAATTATTTGGGATGCAAAGTTTAATGGCATAGATTTAACTATGAAGAATATGTTTAATCAACCTAAAAAAGCAAAATGTATAGTAGATACTTATGGTTGTTTTGCTTTTCATTCAGGATTATTATCAAATGGTTGTCCTTCCCCAGAAGATACACATCCTATGCATGGAGAATTTTCTTGTGCAGATATGGATAAAGTTTGGATTGAAATAAATAATAATGAAGTTACTATAGTTAGTGAATATGAATATTGTCAAGGTTTTGGATATCATTATATTGCTCAACCAAGTATTACATTAAAAGCAGACGAAACATGTTTTAATATAAATATGAAAGTAAAGAATCTTACAAGTATAGAAATGCCACTGCAATATATGTGTCACATGAATTATGCTTATGTAGAAAATGGAGAAATTTCATCTAATATTCCGGATAGTGCTTTTAAATTACGTGAAACAATTCCAGCTCATGTAAAGCCAACTAAAAAATGGATTGAATATAATAATAGAATAAAAGAAATGCAAAAGAATAATAAAACTTTAACAAAATTAGAACAAGCAGATATGTATGATCCTGAAATAGTTTTTATGGCAGATGATATATATAAATATGGAGAAAAAGCTGTTTTTGAAATTGATTCTCCAAAAGGATATGGTTTTAAAACAGAATTTTCTACAAAAGATTTTACTAGTGCAACTAGATGGATTTTATATAATGGAGATCAACAAGTATCAGCATTTGTTTTACCGGCAACTTGTAGACCAGAAGGTTTTTTAGCTGCAAAGAAAGCTAATACATTAGTAATGGTACAACCAAATGAAGAAAAAGAATTTTCAGTATTAACAGGTTTAAAATAAATATTATTTTTATATAATATGAGGTGAGAATTTTGAAAATAGCAGTAATTGGTTCAAATATGGTAGATTTAATATCTTATATAAATAAAATGCCAGTAGCAGGAGAAACTGTAGAAGCACCAAATTTTTCTATAGGATGTGGAGGTAAAGGAGCAAATCAAGCGGTAGCAGCAGCTAAATATGGTGCTGATGTGTTGATGATGACTAAAGTTGGTGATGATATTTTTGCGGATAATACTATTAAAAATTTTGATAAATTAGGAATAGATACTAAATATGTAGAAAAAGTAAAAGGTTTGTCAAGTGGAGTAGCTCCTATTTTTGTTGATGAATCAGGACAAAATAGAATTATTATTGTAAAAGGGGCAAATAAGTATTTATTACCATCTGATATTGATAGAGCAAGTGAAGAATTAAAAAAATGTAGTTTAATTATTTTACAATTAGAAATAAATTTAGAAACTGTATATTATGCAATTAATTTTGGTAAAAAATATAATATACCTGTTCTATTAAATCCAGCTCCAGCAACTAAAGATTTAGATATTGAAGAAGCTTGTAAGTGTGAATTTTTTGTACCAAATGAAACTGAATTAGCTATATTAACTGATATGCCAGTAAATACTGATGATGAAATAAAAAATGCAGCAGAATATTTAGTTAATAAAGGATTAAAAAATGTAATAGTAACAATGGGATCTCGTGGTGCTATGTGGGTTACAAAAGAAAATTGTCAGTATTTAAAATCTTTTAAGGTTAATGCTGTAGATACATCAGGCGCAGGTGATGCTTTTATTGGATGTTTTGCTAGTTGTTATGTAAAAAATAATGATGTAATGCTTTCTATGAAAGAAGCTAGTGCTTTTGCTGCATTAAGTGTAACAAAAAAAGGTACGCAAATATCATATCCAACAAAAGATCAAGTAAAAGAGTTTTTGTCTAAATATAATAAAGAATAATATAGTTATTTATAAATTTTAAAAATTATGATATAATATAAAACAAAAGTATGCAATTTATTCAAAGAGTAAATTGCATACTTTTGTTTTGGGTAAAAATAATACCTACATAGTATCATCTAAAAATAAAAAAGGGGTTGATTTTCATTTTTAGCTTTTGGTTGGAATTAGCAGTTATTGTTATCTGTTTAGCTATCGGTGGACGCTTTAGTGGTATTGGTCTTGGTGTAGCAGGGGGTTTTGGTCTTGCTATTTTGACTTTAGGTTTTGGTCTTCCAGTAGGAGAAATGCCAACAAGCGTAGTATTCATCATTATGACTGTTATTACATGTGTATCTTTATTACAAGGTGCAGGCGGTCTTGATTATATGATATCTATGGCCGAAAAAATTCTTCGTAAAAAACCTAGTGCTATTACTTTTTTAGGTCCATTAGTATCATATATTTTCACAGTTATTTGTGGTACTTCTTATGTAGCTTTTTCTGTATATCCAGTTATTGCAGAAATTGCGATTAATGCAAAAGTTCGTCCAGAACGTGCTATGTCTATGTCAGTTATTGCATCTAATATGGCAGTTTGTGCTAGTCCTACAAGTGCAATTGCTGCGGCTATGATTGCAATTACAGCACCAATCGGTGTTACTCCGCTTAGTTTACTTGCAGTTACAGTGCCTGCATGTTTGATTGGAGTATTAGTAGGTTGTTTATTCGTGTATAAACGTGGAGCAGAACTTGCTGATGATCCAGAATTTAAACGTCGTGTAGCTACAGGTCAATTCCAAGAAGATTATGTTTTGGAAAGAGATACACAAAATGCTACTACATCAGCAAAAGTATCTGTAGTTATTTTCTTATTAGCTATTGCTATCATTGTGGGAATGACTTCTCATCCTGATTTATTGCCAAATATTGGCCCAGGTGGAAAACCTATTTCTGTACCAACTTTATTACAAATCATGATGCTTGCTACTGGTGCTATTATCATGGTAGTTTGTCGTGTGCCTAGAGATAAATTAGACTCTGGTTCTGTATTTAAATCTGGTCTTATTGGAGCAGTAGGTATTTTAGGTATTTCTTGGATGACGGATACATTTTTTGCTACACATTTAAAATTTATTACAGATGTATTTGCTCAAACATTGATACAATATCCTATGCTTTTTGGTGCAATGTTATTTGTTACTTCTATGGTATTATACAGTCCAGCAGCAACAGCTGTAGCTTTAATGCCAATTGGTGTATCTTTAGGATTACCAGCAGAAGTATTAATTGGTCTTATTCCAGCAACTTGTGCAGTATTCATCATACCAGGTGGTGCTCAAATTAGTTGTGTTGCTTTTGACCGTACAGGTACAACTAAAATTGGTCGCTTCGGCTTTAACCATAGTTATTTAATCCCAGGATTAGTATCTATGGCAGCTTCTACAGTATTATCCTTAGCGATAGCATATATTATATTTTAATATTAAGACCTCACATTTTTATTTATGTGGGGTCTTTGTTATAATTTAATGTAGAATAAAAATTTTTAGAAAATATTGACTTACTGAAATGTACATGTTATTATATGAATGTAAATTTTGGTTTGAGTTTTAGTAAAACGTTTTATTGAAATATATATCATATTTTTAGATATATATTTTATTTTATAATTTTTAGTAAAACGTTTTATTAAAAGTGATTAGGCATAATAAAGAATAAAAATGGCTAGGAGGAAGATTTATAATTTATTTTTTAGGTTAAGTTTTTTTAGATTTATGATTAATTTGAAGGAGAGTTAAAAATGACAGAAAGTAGTAAATTAATTCAATATGATGATGGTTATTTGAATAAGACCCCAATATTCCAATTTGTGTTATTATCTTGTTTATTTGCACTTTGGGGTGCGGCAGCTAGTTTAAATGATATTTTGATTACGCAATTTAAATCAGTTTTTACTTTGAGCGATTTTGCTAGTGCTTTAGTACAAAGTGCTTTTTATGGTGGGTATTTCTTAATTTCCATACCAGCATCTGTAGTTATTCGTAAAACTACATATAAATTAGCAATTATGATTGGTTTAATTTTCTATATCGGTGGTTGTAGTTTATTTTTCCCAGCTTCTATGATGGCGACTTACACTATGTTTTTAGTAGCTATTTTCTCCATTGCTATTGGTCTTGGTTTCTTGGAAACAGCTTCTAATACTTATAGTACTATGCTTGGCCCTCGTAAATATGCAACACTTCGCTTAAATATTAGCCAAACATTCCAGCCAATTGGTTCAGCATCTGGTATCTTACTTGGTAAATATTTAGTTTTCCAAGAAGGTGAAAGTTTAGCAAGTCAGATGGCTCAAATGACTCCAGATCAAATTCATTTATTTAGATTACAGATGTTACAACATACTTTAGAGCCTTATAAAATTATGATTTGTATTTTAGTAGCTATTTTTATTCTATTCTTAATCACTAAATATCCAAAATGTAAAGTAAAAGAAGTAGCAAATAATCAGAATACGCCAAAAGTAACTTTAGGCGAAACTTTAAAATATCTTTCTGGTAATAGCTTATTCAAAAAAGGTATTGTAGCTCAATTCTTATATGTAGGTATGCAAGTTGCAGTTTGGTCATTTACTATTCGTTTAGCTTTAGATTTAATGCCTCATATTAATGAACGTATGGCAGCAGATTTCATGGTAATTAGCTTTGTTTGTTTCTTCGTTGGTAAATTTATTGCTAATTTCTTGATGACTAAGTTCTCTGTAAATAAAGTTTTATTAGCTTATTCTATTATTGGTTGTATTTTAATTTTATATGTAGCATTTATTCCAAATTTAACAGCTATTTATGCAGCAGTAGCTATCAGTATTTTACTTGGACCTTGCTGGGCAACTATTTATGCTGAAACATTAAAATCTGTAGAGAAAAAATATACAGAAACTGCAGGTGCAATAATTGTAATGTCTATCATCGGTGGTGCTTTCATGCCAGCTGTACAAGGTTTTGTATCTGACATGGTAGGTTCTATGCAATTTTCCTTTATTGTTAATTTCTTCTGTTTTGCGTATATAGGTTGGTATTTCTATTACAAAATGAAACTTGAAAATAAAGAGGGTTAATTTATGAATACAAAAATATATTTACAACGTGGTTTCTTTGCTGAAAATGCAAAAACTATCATGGAAAATGATGAATTTAAAGTAAATTTATTTAAATATAGTTCAGGCGTAGAAGCGATAGAAGTAACAAATTCTCGTGGTAAAATAATTGTCCTTCCTTATATGGGACAGATGATTTGGCGAGTTGAATTTGATGGTATTGATTTAACCATGAAAAATATGTTTTCCAAACCAAGAAAAGTGAATAATATTTTAGATACTTATGGTTGTTTTGCTTTTCATTCAGGTCTTTTAGCTAATGGTTGTCCATCAAGTGAAGATACACATCCAATGCATGGTGAATTTTGTTGTGCTGATTTAGATGCTACATGGATTGAATTTAGTGAAGATGAAGTTATTATTAGCGGTGAATATGAATATTGCCAAGGCTTTGGTTTTAAATATTTAGCTAGACCTAGTGTAAGTTTGAAAGCGAATGCTACAAATATAAAAATCAGTATGCAAGTAAAAAATCTTACAAGCGTAGAAATGCCACTACAATATATGTGTCATATAAATCATCGTTATGTGGATAAAGGTGAATTCAAAGCTAATATACCAGATGAAGCTTTTAAATTGCGCGAAAGTATTCCTAGTCATATAAAACCTACAAAAGAATGGTTTGACTATACTGATGAAATAAAAAAAGCACAAGTTGAAGGGAGAACTTTGACTAAATTAGAAAATCCTGATTTATATAACACAGAAGTAGTATTTTTAGCTGATAGACTTGATAAATATACAGAAGAAGCTATAGTAGAGATTAATTCTCCAGAAGGTTATGGTTTTAGAACACAATTTTTAACTAAAGATTTTAAATATGGTACACGTTGGATTATGTACACACCAGAACAGCAAGTATCTTCTTGCATCATTCCAGGAACATGTAGACCAGAAGGATTTTTAGCAGCAAAAAAAGCTGGCAGTCTACTTATGTTACAACCTGATGAAGAAAAAACATTTAGCGTAATTACTGGTTTAAAATAATAAGTAATAATAATATATTTTGCTTAGAGATATTAATAGTTAATTTAATTATTAATATCTCTTTTTTTTATTTTATAAAAGATAATGATAATTATTATTGACTAATAGAAAATAAAATGATATTATATTAACATAAAATAATAATTATTATCAATTAGAAAATATTATTTAAATGGAGGATAGTTAGATGTCATTAATTAATAAAGAAATCGTTGATTTTAAGGTTCAGGCTTTTGTTGATGGTGAGTTTCGTGAAATAACAAAGGCTGATGTTTTAGGAAAATGGTCAGTATTTTTCTTTTATCCTGCTGATTTTACTTTTGTTTGTCCGACTGAACTTGAAGATTTAGCTGATAAATATGCTGATTTTAAAAATATAGATTGTGAAATTTACAGTGTATCTTGCGACACTCATTTTGTGCATAAAGCATGGCATGATGCATCTGATACTATCAAAAAAATTAAATATCCAATGCTTGCAGATCCAACAGGATTATTAGCACGAGCTTTTGATGTGATGATTGAAGATGATGGTATTGCAGAAAGAGGTAGCTTTATCGTAAATCCAGAAGGTAAAATTGTAGCTTATGAAGTAATCATGGGAAGTGTTGGCAGAAATGCTGATGAATTGCTTCGCCGTGTAGAAGCTGCTCAATTCGTAGCTAAACATGGTGGCGAAGTTTGTCCTGCAAGATGGAAACCAGGTGCTAAAACATTAAAACCTAGTATTGAATTAGTTGGAAATATTTAATAAAAAAGACTGCTATTGGGATATATGCCCATAGCAGTCTTTTTTTAGGGGTTATTTATTCAGTGATAACTGTATGAATTAATGTTGGAGCTGTAGCTGTATCTGCGATAAAGATATTGTCGTATAATTTTTGTTTTACATCTTCAACGTTTTCACGATTGCTGTAGATAGTGAGAATAGATTCGCCTTCTTCTACTTTATCGCCAACTTTTTTATGAAGTACAAGACCAACTGCTAAATCGATTACATCTTCTTTTGTAGCACGTCCTGCACCTAAAATCATGGAAGCAACACCGATTTCATCAGCCACCATTCTGGAAATATAGCCAGATTGTTTTGCTGGTAATTCAATTTTATATTTTGCCTGTGGTAATTTTGTTAAATCATCAACAATAGAAGCATCTCCACCTTGGTTTGCTAAGAATTCTTTGAATTTAGCTAAAGCTTTTCCGCTGTGAATTGCATCTAAAAGCATTTCTTTTGCTTCTTCGCTAGTTTTTGCTTTACCTGCAAGGATTACCATTTGGCTACCTAAAGTTAAAACAAGTTCAGTTAAATCTTTTGGACCTTTGCCTTGAAGTGTTTCGATAGCTTCTTTTACTTCTAAAGCATTACCAATAGCAAAGCCTAAAGGTTGAGACATATCAGAGATGATAGCGATTGTTTTTCTGCCTACATGATTACCGATGCGTACCATAGCATGAGCGAGTTCTTCTGCATCTTCTTGAGTTTTCATGAAAGCGCCATCGCCAGTTTTTACGTCTAAAACGATTGCGTCAGCACCAGCTGCGATTTTTTTACTCATGATAGAGCTTGCGATAAGTGGAATAGAATTTACTGTACCAGTTACATCGCGAAGTGCATATAATTTTTTATCTGCTGGAGTTAAGTTACCGCTTTGTCCAATAACTGCAACTTTATCTCTATTTACTAAATCAATGAATTGTTCACGAGTGAGTTCTACATGGAAGCCTGCGATAGATTCTAATTTATCGATTGTACCACCAGTATGACCTAAGCCACGTCCGGACATTTTAGCTACAGGAACACCAAGGGAAGCAACAAGTGGAGCTAATACGAGTGTAGTAGTATCACCTACTCCACCAGTGGAATGTTTGTCTACTTTTACGCCATCAATAGCAGAAAGGTCGATAGTATCGCCAGATTCTACCATTGCACGAGTTAAATCAGCGCGTTCACGGTCATTCATATCTTGGAAATAAATAGCCATAGCTAAAGCACTTGCTTGATAATCAGGAATTTCACCTTTTGTATATCCTTCAATGAAGAAATTAATTTCAGCAGTTGTTAATTCTTGTCCATCACGTTTTTTTTCAATAATATCTACCATACGCATAAATAAGCACCGTTCCTTTTCTCAAATTATTGTAAGTCGTTTAAAAATGATTGCCCATGTTGTGGCATTTCAATAGAGAAGTTATCCGCAATAGTAGCACCTAAGTCAGCAAATGTTTTTCTGATAGGAAGGCTACCATAATTTTTTAATTGTTTACTATAGATTAATAATGGCACATATTCGCGAGTGTGGTCAGTGCCTTTATATGTTGGGTCATTGCCATGGTCAGCAGTGATTAAGAGTAAATCTTCATCATGCATTTTAGCAAAAACTTCATTTAATCTAGCATCAAATTCTTCAAGTGCATCACCATAACCGATAGGGTCACGACGATGACCGAATTTAGCATCAAAATCTACAAGATTTGTGAAGCTGAGACCTGTGAAGTCTTCATCTAAAATATTTATAAATTTATCCATACCGTCCATATTGGAAACTGTGCGGATTGCCTTTGTAACACCTTCACCATCAAAGATATCACTTATTTTGCCGATAGCTATAGAAGCTAAGTTTGCTTCTTGAAGGCTATTCATTACAGTTTTACCAAAAGGTTTTAAGGCATAATCATGTCTATTAGATGTACGAGTGAAATCTTCTTTGCAAGTGCCAACATAAGGACGAGCGATAATTCTGCCTAATTGGTATTTGCCTTCGCGAGTGATATCTCTACAGAATTGACAAATGCGATAAATTTCTTCAAGCGGTATGATTTCTTCATGAGCTGCGATTTGAAGTACAGAGTCAGCTGAAGTATAAACGATTAAATCACCAGTTTTTAATTGATGTTCGCCGTATTGTTTGATGATTTCTGTACCGCTTGCAGGGCAGTTACCAACGATTTTTCTACCGGAGAATTTTTCAATTTGAGCGATTAAATCATCAGGAAAACCATCAGGGAAGACTTGGAAAGGTTTATCAATATAAAGTCCCATCATTTCCCAATGACCTGTCATTGTATCTTTACCGCAAGAAGCTTCTTGCATTTTTGTATAATATCCAAGAGATGGATGAACAGTATTTACGCCTTTGAGTTTGTATATATTAGAAAGACCTAATCTTTCAAGATTTGGTACGTTTAAACCATTTTTAGCTGTGGAAATATGCAAAAGTGTATTTGCACCAATATCGTCAAATTTATCAGCATCAGGAGTTTCGCCAATGCCAACGGAGTCCATAACTATAACATGAATGCGTTTAAATTTTTTAATGTTGTTCATAGTATCACCTAACCTTAAATTATTAAGCCTACAATTGTAGCATTTAAAATGCTAACTAATGTTGCACCATATAACAATCTAAGTCCGAAACAAGCTACTACATTACCTTTTTCTTCATTGAGGGCTTTAACTGCACCTGCAATAATACCAATAGAGGAGAAATTAGCAAAGGATACTAAGAAGATGGATACAATAGCTACGCTTTTTGCAGAGAGAATAACTGTACCACTGGAAAGTTGCATCATAGCTACAAATTCATTAGCAACTATTTTAGTAGCCATCAAGCTAGCAGCATCTACACATTCTGCCATTGGAATTCCCATGAAGAAGGCAAATGGTGAGAATAAATAACCTAGGATTTCTTGGAAAGAAATACCAATAATTCCTAAAAATACATTGTTGATTAATGTGATAATGCCAACGAAACCGATTAGCATAGCACATACAATAACGCCGACTTTAAAACCGTCTAAGATATATTCACCGAGCATTTCAAAGAAAGATTGTCTTTTAGTTTCTGCTACTACTAGAATATCATCTTCAGGTTTAACTTCATAGGGATTTATAATGGAAGCGATTATAAATCCACCAAAGAGATTTAAAACGAGAGCTGTAACTACATATTTTGGTTCAATCATTACCATATATGCTCCAACGATGGACATAGAAACTGTGGACATTGCAGAAGCACATAAAGTATATAAACGATTAGGTGGCAAAGGTCCGAGTAATTTTTTTACGGAAATAAATACTTCTGATTGACCTAAAATAGCGGAAGCCACTGCATTATAGGATTCAAGTTTGCCCATGCCATTTACTTTGCTTAAAGCAAGACCGATATATTTGATGATAAATGGCAATATATGCCAATGTTGTAAGATACCGATTAAAGTAGAGATAAATGTAATAGGCATTAAAACACTCATAAAGAAGATAGGATCATCAGGATTAGCCAATCTACCAAAAACGAAATTTATACCTTCTCTAGCACAATTTAAAAGTGCTGTAAATCCGTTAGCAATTGTACTGATTAAAACATTACCAGCAGATGTATTCAAAAGTAAAAATCCTAAAACAAATTGGAGAACAAGCATGGTGATAATTGGTCTATATTTTATTTTTTTGCGGTCATTGCTGACAATAAATGCCATACCAAAAACTAAGGCAAGTCCAGCTACACCAATAATATATTGCATGATGATATCCTCCGTGTTTTTATTTTAGAAGTTTAACGCCAGCACTAGCACCGATACGAGTAGCACCAGCTTCTACCATAGCAAGAGCTTCTTCATGAGTATGAACACCACCAGAAGCTTTTACACCCATTTCAGCTCCTACTGTTTTACGCATGAGAGCGATGTCATGAACAGTTGCACCACCAGTGGAAAAACCAGTAGAAGTTTTTACAAAATCAGCACCTGCTTTTTGGGAAAGTTCGCAAGCTTTAATTTTTTCTTCATCAGTTAATAAGCAAGTTTCGATGATTACTTTTACGATAGCTTTATCTTTAGCAGCTTCTACGATTTGATGAATTTCATTTTCTACATAATCATATTCTTTATCTTTGAGCATTGCGATATTGATTACCATATCAATTTCTTGAGCGCCTTTTTCAATAGCATCTTTAGTTTCAAAAACTTTTACTTCTGTAGTATTAGCACCAAGAGGGAAGCCGATTACAGTACATACTTTAACATCTGTATTTTTTAATTCCTGATGAGCAAGTGCAACCCAGCAAGGATTTACGCAAACGGAAGCAAAATCATAAGTTTTAGCTTCAGCGATTAATTTTAAAATGCTTTCTTTATTTGTATTAGGTTTTAAAGCTGTGTGGTCGATTAATTTATTGATGTTCATTATAAATACTCCTTTAGATGTTTATTTCATATATTTATTATTTATTTATATTAATGAAGGATAATTTTTATTTTTTTAAATCTTCTTTAGTGAAAGCACCTGGTAAGATTTCGTCCATAGTTTTTACAATATATTCTGTAGGATTTTTGCCTAAGATGATTTTTATATCTTTAGTGGCAAATTCTACAATTACTTGACGGCAGATACCGCATGGATAAGTGTAATCATTTTCTACACCAACAATGGCGATAGCTTTAATTTTTTGATGACCTTCAGAAATGGCTTTGAAGATAGCTGTTCTTTCAGCACAATTAGTAGCTCCGTAAGAAGCGTTTTCTATATTGCAACCAGTATAGATTGTATCGTCTTCAGTGAGTACAGCAGCGCCTACTTTAAAATTAGAATATGGAGTGTAAGCATTAGCACGGCCTTCATAAGCTTTTTTTACTAATAAATCACAATTTATCATGATGAAATCCTCCTATTAATCTATTTAATATTAAAATTTAAAATTAAAAGAAAATTCAAGTTTCATTTCTTAAATTCATTATAATTCACAATTGAACAAATGTAAATAGTAAAATGAAAACAATTTCAAAAATATTTTATTAGCTTAAAAAGATAATTTATAAAGTAAAAATAAGAATTCTTGATTTAAATAATTAAAATTTGCTATAATGTATCTTTAGATTAAAAAAAGAAGGTGATTACAATTATTTTTAATGAATTGACTATAAATGATAAAGATAGATTAGATAGCTTTTTTAAATTAAACTATCATGAAAATTCTCATTTGAATTTTACAAATTTATTTATGTGGCGCAAAGCTTATAACATTATGTGGTGTATTGAAGATGATATTTTATATTTCAAAGCTAAATTCCATGATAGTGAATTTGCACTTCAGCCACTTTGTAAAAAAGATAGATTATTTGAAGCTATTGATAAATTAAAAGCATATTTTAATGATAAGAATATAGAATTCACACTTTCTGGCTTAGAAGAAAATATCGTTGAAGAATTAAAAAATTATCCTAATGGAGAATTTGAGTTTTCAACTAATCGCGATGATGATGATTATGTCTATAATGCTATAGATTTAATAAATTTATCAGGAAGAAAATTCCATTCTAAGAAAAATCATTTGAATAGTTTCCGAAAAAATTATCTAGAAGCTAAATATTTGCCAATTAATAATGATATAATAACATTATGTAAGATAACGATTAATGGCTGGTATAAAAAACGTTTAGCACTTACTCCTGATGACCCATTTATTGGAGCTGAACGAGATGCTATCATTGAAGTGCTTAATAATTTTGAGCAGTTAAAATTAAAAGGTGGAGCATTATTTTTGGTTAATAAAGTAATGGCATTTACTTTTGGTGAGCAGTTAAATGAAGATACAGCTGTTATTCACGTAGAAAAAGCTGATCCAGATGTCAATGGTGCTTATACTGCAATAAATCAGGCTTTTGTGGCTAATACTTGGCAAGATATGACTTATATCAATCGTGAAGAGGATATGGGTATTGAAGGTTTAAGAAAAGCAAAAGAGTCTTATCGCCCTGTGAAGATGATTAAAAAATTTACAGCTATTTTTAAAGGATAATTCTCTAAATACAGTTGGCAAGGTATAAAGATTAAGTTATAATAAAACTTAATGTGTTTATAGGGAGATTATCTATTTAATGAACAAAGTTATTGTTAAAATTAACAGTAAACAAAAAAATGATAAACAAAATACAATAAAAATGAAGGCATTGGCTAATGCTTATACAAAAAATGGTATTTTGTATGTCATTTATAAAGAAAAAGATTTAAATGAAGAAAAAGAAACTTCAACGATGTTGAAAATACAGGAAAATAGCCTGACGCTTACGCGAACTGGTGGCGTACAACAACAGCAAGTTTTTGTCGAAGGAAAAGAAAGTGTAAGCGATTATATAACACCTTATGGTAATTTAAAAATGAAGGTAAAGACACATCGTTTGGAAATAATTACAGGCATGAAATCTACTATAAAAATAGATTATGCTTTATATATAAATAATAGTTGGCAAAGTGATAATGAACTTATGATTAGATTAGAGCCAGCAAATTGAGTTTACTAATGATATATTGCTAATATACAATTAATATAGAGATAAATATAAAACTTAGGAGGATTTTGATTGGATACTAAAGATTTGCTTATACAAGCCATCAAAGATGCAGTTGCAAAAGCTATAGCTGAGCAGGCACTTCCTGAAGGACAGTTACCTACTGTTATTTTAGAAGTACCACCAAAGAAAGAATTAGGTGATTTCGCATCTAATATTGCTATGCAATCAGCTAGAGTTTTTCATGTAGCACCAAGAAAAATTGCTGAAGAAATTGTAAGCCGTTTAGATGCTACTTTTTTGGAAAAAACAGAAATTGCAGGACCTGGATTTATTAATTTTTACTTAAAATCTGATGTTATTTATGATGCTTTAGCTAATTTATTAAAAGCTGGCAGTGAATATGGTAATTTACCAAAACAAGAAACACCAAGAATTCAAGTAGAATATGTAAGTGCTAACCCTACTGGTCCACTTCATGTAGGTCATGGTCGTGGAGCTGCTTTTGGTAGTGCTTTAGTAAATCTTATGCGTGCAGCAGGATATAATGTTTCTAGTGAATATTATATAAATGATGCTGGTAAACAGATTGATAACTTGGCATTATCTGTAAATGCTCGTTATCTTGAATTATTGGGTAAAGAAGTAGAGTTCCCAGAAAATGGTTACCATGGTCAAGATATCATTGAAACAGCAAAACGCATTATCGCTAAAGATGGTGATAAATATTTAAATATGTCTGATGAAGAAAGATTATCCATCTTTAAAGAATTAGCATTAAAAGAAAAATTAGCAGCATTAAAAGAAGATTTAGCTGCATTTAATGTTCATTTTGATGTATGGTTCAGTGAAAGAACACTTCATCCAGATGCTGTTAATGCTGTTTGTGATAAACTTTTAGCTAATGGCAACATGTATAAACAAGATGGTGCTTTATGGCTAAAATCCACTGCTTATGGTGATGATAAAGACCGCGTAGTTATCCGTGATAATGGCGTGCCTACTTATTTAGCAGCAGATATTGCATACCATGATAATAAATTTGAACGTAAATTTGATAAACTCATCAATATTTGGGGTGCTGACCATCATGGTTATGTTTGCCGTGTAAAAGCAGCAATGGCAGCACTTGGTTATAATGCTGATGATTTAGAAGTTTTATTATTACAAATGGTAAGCCTCTATCGTGATGGTGAACTTGTAAAAATGTCTAAACGTACAGGTCAAAGCGTAACTTTATCTGAATTGATCGAAGAAGTAGGTGCTGATGCAGCTCGTTTCTTCTTTATCATGCGTTCTTTAGACAGTCAGCTTGATTTTGATTTAAACTTAGCAAAATCTCAATCTAATGAAAATCCTGTATACTATGTTCAATATGCTTATGCTCGTATTTGTAGTATTTTCCGTCAAATGAAAGAAGCTGGTATTGAAACAACTGAAAATCCACAGCTTTCTTTATTGACAGATGAAGCAGAAATTGCTTTAATTAAAAAGTTATTATCTTATCCAGATGAAATTGCAACAGCAGCTAAAAATAAAGCACCACATCGTATTGCAACATATGTACATGATTTAGCATCTATGTTCCATAGTTTCTATAATAAATGCCGTATTTTAGGTGTAGATGCAAAATTAGCAGGAGCAAGACTTGCTCTTTGTTTAGCAGTAAAATATGTATTAGCTCATGCACTTGCAATTTTAGGTGTTAATGCACCAGAAAAAATGTAATAATTTTTAATGTAAATGATAATTGGGAGGAAATACTTGATGGATTTTCTGCATAGTTCAGAAACAGATGTAGCATACTATATCTTAAATTTAGCTAATAAACCTATCTTTTTTAAAGACCTTATTTTAGAAGTAATAGAGAAAAAATGTAAACCAGTGCAGTCCTTATCTGCTTCTATATCTGAAGTATATACACTTATTAATATGGACGCTCGTTTTCAACATACAGGTAATGGTATGTGGGGTCTTGTAGAATGGAATCCACCAGAAACAAAACGTAGTAGTGTTTCTAGTAGTTCTTCTAGCACTAGCAAAATGAAAGCAATGTCCAACAGACGTCGTACTTCTTTATTAGAAGGCATTCAAGACGATACAGATAAAGCATAATTTAGATATATAGAGGAGGAGTTTTTTTAATGGCAAAGTATATATTTGTTACTGGCGGTGTAGTTTCTTCTTTAGGTAAAGGTATCACAGCAGCTTCTTTAGGTCGTTTATTAAAAAGCCGTGGTATTAAAGTAACAATTCAAAAATTTGACCCATATATTAACATTGACCCAGGTACTATGAGTCCTTATCAGCATGGTGAAGTTTTCGTAACAGAAGATGGTGCAGAAACTGACCTTGACCTTGGACATTATGAACGTTTTATTGATATCAATCTTACAAAAAATTCTAACGTAACTACTGGTAAAATTTACTGGTCTGTATTAAATAAAGAACGTCGTGGTGATTACCTCGGTAAAACTGTTCAGGTAATTCCACATATCACAAATGAAATTAAACAACGTGTATATGACGTTGCTGCTCATGATGATGCAGATGTAGTTATCACTGAAATCGGTGGTACAGTAGGGGATATCGAAAGTCTTCCATTCCTCGAAGCTATTCGTCAGGTTAAAAAAGAAGTAAGTAAACACGATGTATTATACATTCATGTAACTTTAATTCCATTTATCTCTGCTGCTGGCGAATTAAAAACAAAACCAACTCAGCATAGCGTAAAAGAACTTCGTAGCATTGGTATTCAGCCAGATATTCTTGTTTGCCGTACAGAACAAGAACTTTCTAAAGATATGAAAGAAAAATTAGCTCTTTTCTGTGACGTAGATGCAGATGCAGTTATCCAGAATATGACAGCTTCTACAATTTATGAAGTACCTTTAATGATGCAAAAAGAAGGTCTTGATAAAATTGTTCTTGAAAAATTAGAAATGGATTATCGCCCAGCTCATATGGAAGAATGGGAACGTATGGTTCATCGTATTAAAAATCCTGCAAATAAAGTAAAAATTGCTGTTGTAGGTAAATATGTAGAATTACCAGATGCATATATTTCTGTTACAGAAGCATTACATCATGCAGGTATCTACAATTCTACAGATGTAAAAATCAAATGGGTTAACGCTGAAGAAATTGAAAAAGAAGGCACTGATTTAAGCGACGTATTTGCAGGTTGCAAAGGTATCTTAGTACCAGGTGGTTTCGGCGATCGTGGTGTTGAAGGTAAAATTTCCGCAATTAAATACGCTCGTGAAAATAAAATCCCATTCTTAGGTTTATGCCTTGGTATGCAATGTTCTGTTATTGAATTTGCTCGCCATGTATGTGGTATGGAAGATGCTCATAGCTCTGAATTCAATCCAGAAACAAATCATCCAGTAATCGCTTTAATGTCTTCTCAGATCAATGTTGAAGATAAAGGTGGTACAATGAGACTTGGTTCTTATCCATGTAAAGTAACACCAGGTACAAAAACTTATGAAGCTTATGGCAGTGAATTAATTCATGAACGTCATCGTCATCGTTTTGAATTCAACAATGAATTTAAACAAGAACTCACTGATGCTGGTCTTGTAATTGCTGGTGTTTGCCCAGATAATGGACTTGTAGAAATCGTAGAAGTAAAAGCTCATCCTTGGTTTGTAGCTTCTCAGTTCCATCCAGAATTAAAATCTCGTCCAAATAATCCACAACCATTATTCCGTGACTTTGTAAAAGCAGCTTTAGCTGTAGGTAAATAATAAATATGCTATTAAATAGAGTAGAGATAAATTCTCTACTCTATTTTTTTATAAGTTTTTTTCTTATAGTGCTATCAGAAAAATTCCTACAAAAAAATCAGAATTTTGCCGATATAACAAATAAACAGAATATGCGATAATTATTTACGGAATAATTAGTAAAAATTATTTACACAAAGACAAAGATAGATTTAGAAATTATTGATGATGGCATTGGTTTTAATGAAGAAACGGCACAAAGAGCGAAATTAAATCATCATTTAGGTCTTAGAAGTATGCAAAAACGCATAGAATTATTACAAGGTGAATTTGAAATAATTTCTAAAATGAATGAAGGTACAATAATAAAAATTGTGATACCTGTAGAAAATATACCAACAAGAGAGGATTTTGATTATGAGTAGAACTTTAAAAATTTTATTAGCAGACGATCATAGTATATTGAGAACTGGTTTAAAGTTATTACTTTCTACTCAGAAAGATTTCAAGGTGGTAGCAGAAGCTTCTAATGGCAAAGAAGTTTTATCTTTACTAGATGATGGCTTAGAAGTAGATGTTATCTTATTGGATTTATCTATGCCTGTTATGAGTGGGCTTGATTGCTTACGTGAATTAAATAAAAGACAGAGTATTTCTAGTATAAATGTATTGGTATTGACTATGCACAATGAGCAACAATATATCAAAGAAGTCATGCTTTTAGGTGCAAAAGGTTATTTACGCAAAGATACATTAGATACAGAATTATTTAAAGCATTAAGAACTTTAGCTGAAGGAAGACGTTATTTAGCAGAAAATGATGCAAATAGTTTATTAGATAGTTTGATGTATATTCCACCGAAAAAAGAAAGCTTATCTTCACGGGAAGAAGAGATTTTAAATTATATAGTTAGAGGATATTCTTTATCGGATATAGCACAAAAATTATGTTTATCTGTAAAAACTATTTCGACATATAAAACGCGAATAATGACTAAACTGAACTGCAAACAGAATTCAGATTTAGTGAATTATGCTTTAAAGAATAATATTTTAGATAAGTATTGATTTTTTTGAATTTATTTTAGGGCAAATGTAGTGATTTTAGATTATTTTAGTGATAAGAATTAAAAGAGGCGAATTTTTTTGAAAGATATACGATTAATTATAGGTATAGTTACGATTATGCTTTTTGTATTTGTGGCTTTTCAATCATGTGGAGCTTATGCCACAGTAAAAAGTAGTAATGGTATAGGTAATATAGGGATAATAATTTCTTTTGTGGCGTTGATTGCAGCTTTAATCTGTATAAATACAAGAGATGCTTATAGCGGAGCTTTTATAAGTGCTATTTTTTATGCCTTAGCAGGTTTTTTGGGTTTGTTTAATTTTACAAATCATAAAATCGTTTTTGTCTATGGTTTTATGTTTATAATGTTTTCTATTTTTTCTGTTTTAATAGGAATAAAACAGAAAAATGCTTCAAATTAGTATTTTTAGGGATTTTTTATCAAGTGTATAAGTTTTTATGCTTATACACTTTTTTTATAAATATCTTTTAGTTATTTTAGTTAGATATTTGAGAAAATAGACAATTGTAATATTTGCATTACTATATACAATGAAGTGTAAATATAGTAATATATTTATAAGTTGAATATTATGTTTTATTGAGGACTGTACAATATTGTACAGTCCCCTTTATCGTATTTAAAATAGTCAATAGAGAAAAGGTTGATAAATGAATGAATATACTCTTTCCTGCATTAGCTAAAGAGGTAACTTTAACTAAGATAAATGAATGTTTTAATCAAGATTATGGTCAAAATTATATTTATGGCTTAGCAGGTACACAAAAATATATAGTTATTGCTAATGCATATAAACAGAATCCTAAAACGACAATTATTATTACACATAATCAAGATGGTGTAGAAGAATGGTATAATGATTTCTCTTCATTATTGCCAGAAGCATCTATTTGGGAATTGCCAGCATTAGATGTCATGTCTGTAAGTGCTACAGCAAAAAGCTTAGAATTAAAAGCTAAGAGAATGAAAATTTTGGGAATGCTCACTAGAAAAGAGCCTGTCATTATTTTAGCGACTACCAATGCTGCTATGCAAAAAGACATGTCTCGTCAGGATTTTGAAAATTCTAGTGTGCAAATAGAACTCAATAAAGAATACGAACATGATAAAATTTTAGAACAATTAGTATCTTTAGGTTATGAACGTGTAGATAAAGTCGAACAAATAGGGCAATTCAGTGCTCGTGGTGGAATTATAGATATTTATCCTATAAATTCAGATACGCCTATACGTATTGAGTTTTTTGACAGTGAAATAGAGTCCATACGTGAATTTGCTATAGATAGTCAACGTTCTTTGCGCAATATAGCTAAATGTGAAATCTTGCCATTGATGCAAATGGACGATACAGGCTCACCAGCTATATTTTTATCTTATTTAAATAAAGATTGTAATGTAATTTTAGATGAACCACTACATTTAAAAGAAGCTGTTGAAGGCAGTATAAAAGAAAATCCTGAGATAAAAGAATTTGTCTATGACTGGAATTATATTTTAACTTCTGCAAAAAAGCATAATATTATTTATATGTCTTTGATGATGCAACGAATAGCAGATACAGAGCCAGAACAGCTCATCAGTGTAGCAGTAAAATCTACAGCACCTTTTCAAAAGCAGATGCATTTATTAGGTGAAGAAATTAAAAATTGGCTAGAACAAAAAAATGAAATATTGATTTGTTTGGGTGATAAAACAAAAATAGCATATTTACAAGATGTATTAGAACAACAAAAAATACCTGTATCACGAGAAAGTGAGCCGAAAGAATTATCCAAAGATAGAGTTACATTTATCGTAGGTTCACTTTTAAATGGTTTTGAATTCCCTCAATCTCGATTGGTGGTAATCACAGAAAAAGATATATTAGGTCGTCAAAAGAAAAAGTTAAGACCACGTCAATCGGGTAAAAATAAAAATGATAAAATATCTCATTTTAGAGATATAAATATCGGCGATTATGTTGTACATGTAAATCATGGTATTGGTAAATATCTAGGTGTGGAAACATTGACAATAGGCAATGTTCATCGTGATTATTTACATATAAAATACAGCGGTACAGATAAATTATTCGTGCCAACAGACCAAGTGCATTTAATTCAAAAATATATTGGTTCTGAAGGTGATGTGCCTCGTTTATCTAAGATGAATGGTACAGCATGGAAAAAAGCAAAGGCAAAAGCAAAAGCTTCTGTAGAAAATATTGCTAAAGATTTAATCAATCTCTATGCCGAACGTAAAAATGGCAAAGGTTTTGCATTTGCTCCAGATACGCCATGGCAAAAAGAATTTGAAGATGCTTTTCCTTATGAAGAAACACCTGACCAATTAAAAGCGATAGCAGAGATAAAAGCAGATATGGAAAAACCTGTTCCTATGGATAGACTTTTATGCGGTGATGTAGGCTTTGGTAAAACAGAAGTAGCTATTAGAGCTGCTTTTAAAGCTGTAATGAGCAACAAACAAGTTGCTGTATTAGTGCCAACTACCGTATTAGTGCAACAACATTATCAGACTTTTAGCAATCGTTTTAATGATTTTGGACCGAAAATCGGTATTATTTGTAGATTTAATAGCCCAAAAGAACAAAAGAAAGTTTTAGAAGATTTGGCAACAGGTCAAATTGATATCTTGATTGGTACTCATGGTATTTTGAATGAGAAAAAAGTAAAATTTAAAGATTTAGGTTTATTGATTGTTGATGAAGAACAGCGTTTTGGCGTAAAACAAAAAGAAAAAATAAAACGCATAAGTAAAAATATCGATGTATTATCCTTGAGTGCAACGCCTATACCACGTACACTGCATATGTCTCTTGTAGGTGCTAGAGATATGTCTGTTATCGAAACTCCACCGCAAGAGCGTTTCCCTGTGCAGACTTATGTAATTGAAAATAATGATATGATTATCAAAGACGCTATTAAGCGTGAAGTTCGCCGTGGTGGTCAGGTATATTTTATTTACAATAGAGTAGAAACTATAGATAAGATGTATTTGCATTTATTATCTATGCTTCCTGATGTAAAAATAGGGATAGCTCATGGTCAGATGAGTGAAGAAGAATTAGAAAGGGCTATGCTCAATTTTTATGAAGGAAAATACGATATCTTATTGGCTACAAGCATTATTGAAAATGGTTTAGATGTATCAAATGCCAATACTATAATTATTTATGATGCAGATTATTTTGGTTTATCTCAGCTATATCAGATGCGAGGTCGTGTAGGTCGTTCTAAACAAATGGCATTTGCATATTTTATTTATCAGAAAGATAAAATCTTATCTGAAATGGCAGAAAAGAGATTACAGGCGATAAAAGAATTTGCTCAATTAGGTTCTGGATTTAAAATCGCTATGCGAGATTTAGAAATTCGCGGTGCTGGTGATTTATTAGGTTCTCAACAACATGGTCATATTTCTAGTGTAGGTTTTGAGATGTATTGTCGTCTATTAGAAGAAGCAGTAGAAACATTGCAAACTGGTAAAGAGCCAGAAAAAGTAGTAGAACCGATAATTGAATTGAAAGAAGATGCTTATTTAGATGGAGAATATATAAATGACGCCACTAATAAGATTGAAATTTATCAACGCATTGCAGCGATACGAACAGACGAACATGCAGACCTATTAGAGGAAGAATTAATCGACCGTTTTGGTGCATTGACTGAACCTGTAAAGAAAATAATGCAAGTAGCACGATTGAAAAATTATGCTCGTAAATTAAAAATAAAATCTATTATTGAAAAACCTGCTTTTGTGGAAATATGTTTTGATAAAGCACCAAATATAGAGCCAGAAAATATGCTTTTAGCGAAAAAGCAATTTGATAATCTATTAAAATTTGTGCCAAAACAAAATACGATACAGATAAAAATTACGCCAATAAATAAAAAACATATAATAAATTTATGTTTAAAAGTAGTAAAAGTTTTAACAGGTGAAAAATTACAGAAGATGACTCTTAAAAAAGAGGAGAAAAAATAATGAAAAAATATGAAAGTATTTATCATGATTTATTGGCTTTGATTGAAAATAATAAAATTAAAGCTGGAGAAAAATTGCCTAGTGAGTTTGATTTACAAAATAAATATCAAGCTTCACGAGATACAATTAGAAAAGCATTATTATTATTATCTCAAAATGGATATATTCAAAAATCACAGGGAAAAAGTTCAATTGTATTAGATATCAATAGATTTAATTTTCCAGTATCAGGGCTTACTAGTTTTAAAGAAATTGCAAGTGATATAAAAGGCAAAGTTGAAACTATCGTGCATACTTGTGAATGTATTGAGCCAGATGAAGAAATAAAAAAATTATTGATGTTAAAAAGTGGTACTAAAGTTTGGTATATAGAACGTGTACGTAAAAAATATCGTGCATTTTTGGATGGAAAAAGGCGTAAAAGGTTTTCGTTTTGATGTCATCAATTTAATCAGTAAGGCTGGTTTTGAAGATGATTTCTCTGTAGATGGAGATGGCAGAAGCTTTTATACAGATGGGCTACGTATTCATGAATTTTTACAAGAATTAGCTAGAGATAGTTTTGCAAAAGACAAAGATATCATCACTGTTGGTGAAATGAGTAGCACTACTATGGAAAATTGTTATAAATACGCTGGTGAAAAAACAGGCGAACTTTCTATGGTATTTACTTTCCATCATTTAAAAGTGGATTTTATGGGCAATGAAAAATGGGTACTTGTACCAACTGACTTTATGAAGTTGAAACAGTTGATTTTTGATTGGCAGATAAATATGGAAAAAAATAATGCTTGGAATGCTGTTTTTTGGTGCAATCATGACCAGCCACGTGTAATATCTCGCTTTGGTAGTGATGATAAATACCATAAAGAATCAGGCAAAATGTTGGCAACATTGATACATTGTTTAAGAGGAACACCATATATTTATCAAGGTGAAGAAATCGGAATGACTAATCCTCATTTTAAATCCATTGAACAATATCGCGATGTAGAAAGTCTAAATCATTATCAAATTTTACAAGATAAAGGCATGACAAAAGAGCAAGCTTTGATGATTTTAGATGTACATTCCCGTGATAATTCAAGAACTCCTATGCAATGGGACGATAGTATAAATGCAGGATTTACAACAGGAACTCCTTGGATACAGACAGCAGATAATTATACTGAGATAAATGTAAAAAATAGTTTAGAAGATAAGGACTCTATTTTCTATTACTATCAAAAATTAATTCAGTTGCGTAAAAATTATGATGTGATAGCTTATGGAGATATAAAACCATTACTTCGTGAAGATAAAAGAGTATTTGCTTATGAACGCAATTATAAAGGTCAAAAATTAATTGTAATCTGTAATTTCTATCCAACAACATATGAAATAGAATTGCCATATGACCTTTCAAATTACAAATGCATATTAAATAATTATAAAAATGAAGCAAAAGCAAAAAAAATTGCATTAAAACCTTATGAAACCTTAGTTTATTGCAATCTTTGATTGACAAATCACTTTTCTTGCTTTATATTTATAGTAATCACAATCCATAGTAACCGCACGGTTTTCCACAGCGGTTACTTTTTTTCTGAAAGAAGTGGAAGGTATAATATGGGACAAATAACAATTGTAGGCTTAGGACCAGGCGATTTTGGTCTTATTACTTTAGATACTTGGGATAAAATAACAAATACAGATAAATTGATTTTGCGTACTGCTATTCACCCTACAGTAGCTGAATTAGATAAACGAAATGTAGTTTATACTTCTTGTGATGAATTTTATGAACAAGGGGCTTCTTTTGATGATGTGTATAATAGCATTGCTCAAAAATTGATTGAAGAAGCTAAAAATGGTCATGATGTAGTATATGCTGTTCCAGGTAGTCCACTTGTTGCAGAAAGAACAGTAGTGATTATCAGACAAAAAGCCAGAGAAGCTGGTGTGAAATTAAACATCATGCCAGGTATGAGCTTTATGGAAGTTTTATATCAGCGCTTAAATATAGACCCTATTGATGGGCTTACTATTTTAGATGCTTGTGATTTAGAAAACTTGCCAAGTGAAATGCCATCAGCACTTGTAATCACGCAAGTATATAATCAGCATGTAGCTTCAGATACAAAATTGACTTTGATGGAAAATTATCCAGAAGATTATCCGGTAACATTCATTCGCAATTTGAGTTTGCCAGATGAAGAAATTCGCGAAATTCCTCTATATGAATTAGACCGTCAACCTCATATTGACCATTTGACAAGTTTATATATAGGAAAAATGCCAAAAAATGAGCAAACTTTTGATTTAGAGCCACTAGAAGATGTAGTAAAAACACTTCGTAGCCCAGGCGGTTGTCCATGGGATATCGTGCAGACACATAAATCTCTTCGTCGTAACTTGATTGAAGAAGTTTATGAAGTTATTGAAGCTATAGATTTAGAAGATGAAAAATTGCTCTGTGAAGAACTTGGCGATTTATTGATGCAAATAGTATTTCATGCTCGCATGGCAGAAGAAGCTAAATTATTCTCTATGCAAGATGTTATCGATGGTATAACTGAAAAATTAATTCGCCGTCATCCACATGTTTTCGGTGATGTCGATGTAAAAGATGCAGGCGAAGTTTTAGCTAATTGGGAAGCTATCAAACAGGCTGAAAAAACAGAAAGAACTTCAATATTAGATGGTGTGCCAAAAGATTTACCATCACTTATGGCTGCTTATAAATTACAACATAAGGCAGCAAAAGTAGGTTTTGATTGGCCAGATATTGATCCTGTATGGGATAAATTAGAAGAAGAACTTCGTGAATTAGAAGAAGCTATTGTTGATGGACAAAAAGAAAAGATAGAAGAAGAACTAGGCGATGTTTTATTTACAATTGTAAATATTTCTCGTTTCTTAAAGATAGACCCAGAAGTGGCTTTAACTGGCACAAATCGCAAATTTAGAAGAAGATTTTCTTATATTGAAAAAAAAGTAAAAGCTAAACAACAAAATTGGGAAAGCTTGTCTTTGATTGATTTAGATGAATTGTGGCAAGAAGCTAAACTTAAAGATGAAAAATAATTAAATAAATGTAAATAAGGACTTGATTAAGTCCTTATATGATGAGATAATAAGGTGGTTTTATAATCTCATCATATAAGGATTTAATGTTGTGAAATAATCCTTACAAAATAAGAGTTTTGCCGTAATTTATATATATATTAGACTCTTATTTAGAGGAAATACCTCTTTAGCGGCGAACAATTATATTTGATAATAATTTTAAAGGAGGCTATCTTCGTGAATAAATCCGAATTAGTAGCAAGTGTTGCTGAAGTAGCAGAATTAACAAAAAAAGATGCAGAAAAAGCTGTTAACGCTGTTTTTGCAAGTGTACAAAAAGCTCTTGTTGAAGATGACAAAGTACAAATTATTGGTTTTGGTACTTTCGAAGTTAGAACTCGTGCAGCTCGTAAAGGTCGTAACCCACAGACTGGCGAAACTATCGAAATTCCTGCTTCCAAAAACCCAGTATTCAAAGCTGGTAAAGCTTTAAAAGAAGCTGTAAATCAGTAATTCTTAATTGAATAAACGTTAAGAAATGATAAAGTCGAGTTTTTAATATCACGTGATATTTAGACTCGACTTTATTTTTTAGAATGATGAAGAAATGGTGAAGTTTATGGAGAAAATAGCTTTAATCACAGGTGGGACATCTGGTATCGGTCTTGAATGTGCTAAAAAATTTTTAGTAAATAAAATAAATGTGATTTTAGTAGGTAGAAATAAAGATAAATATATAGAAGCTAGAAAATATTTAAAATCATTTATCACAAAAGATGTATTTTGCGACTTTATCCAAGCAGATATCAGCAGTGCTAAAAATTGCAAGAGCGTCATAGATACAGTGATTGAAAAATATAAAAAACTAAATATTTTAGTGAATAATGCAGGGATTTATCTGGAAAATGCTATTGAAGATGTAGAAGAAGATGAATTTGATAGAATTATGAGTATAAATTTAAAAGGAGCTTATTTTTTATGTAAATATGCTGTTCCTCATTTGAAAAAACAAGGAGAGAATGCTTCTATTGTAAATGTATCTTCTGATGCAGGTATTAATGGAAATTTCTTTTGCAGTGCATACTGTGCTTCTAAAGGTGGTTTGACCGTATTTACAAAAGCTTTAGCCTTGGAATTAGCACCGTATAAGGTCAGAGCAAATTGTGTTTGCCCTGGAGATATAGATACACCACTTACGCGAAATCAATTTGCAGGTGATGTGGAAGAAGGCATAAAAGAAGCAAGTAGTTTATATCCTATAGGAAGAATAGGCAGACCAGAAGAGGTAGCAAATGTAATTTATTTTTTGGCAAGTCCAGAAGCTAGTTTTGTAACAGGGGCTGTATGGAGCGTTGATGGCGGAATTACAGCTTGTTAAATAAAAGCCACATTATATTAAATTTAAATAATATAATGTGGCTTTGTTATTATGCTAAAGCTTGAGCTAAATCACGGAGAATATCGTTTATATTTTCAAGACCTATAGAAAGGCGAATTGTATTTGGCTTTATGCCAGAAGCAGATAATTCTTCTGTAGTCATTTGTGAGTGAGTGGTACTAGCTGGGTGAATTACGAGGGATTTCGCATCTGCTACATTGGCAAGTAAGGAGAATAATTGGAGTCTATCGATAAAATCTTGGGCGTCTTTTGCTGTGCCTTTGATTTCAAATGTGAAGATAGAGCCACCGTCATTAGGCAAATATTTTTGATATAAATTATGGTCGAAGCGTGAGGTAATAGAAGGGTGATTGACATTTTCGACTTTATCATGATTTTGTAAAAATTCAATGACTTTAAGTGTATTTTGTACATGGCGTTCTACACGTAAAGATAAGGTTTCTAATCCTTGTAAGAGTAAGAAGGCATTAAATGGAGAGATACAAGCACCTAAATCTCGAAGTAAAATGGCACGAACTTTAGTGATAAAAGCGAGCTTTCCTGTAGCTTTAGTGAAAGAAATTCCATGATAACTAGGATTAGCTTCGACTAAAGAAGGGAATTTATTACTTTTTTCCCAATCGAAATTGCCACTATCTACGATAATTCCACCTAGAGAAGTGCCATGACCACCAATGAATTTAGTAGCAGAGTGAATGACGATATCAACACCATATTCAATAGGTCGTACAAGATATGGTGTAGCAAATGTATTATCTACAACAGCAGGAATGTTATATTTATGTGCTAAATTAGCTAAAGCTTCTAAATCGGCAACATCACTATTTGGATTGCCTAAAGTTTCAAAATAGATACATTTTGTATTTTCTGTGATAGCATTTTCGACTTCATCTAGATTATGAATATCGACAAAAGTTGTATTTATGCCAAAATCCACTAAAGTATGAGCAAAAAGATTATATGTTCCTCCATATACTGTTTTTGAGCAGACAATATGGTCGCCTACTTTAGCGAGAGCTTGTATTGTATAGGCTATAGCGGCAGCACCTGAAGCTATAGCCAAAGCTCCTGCACCACCCTCAAGACTAGCAATACGCTTTTCTAATACTTCTTGAGTGGAATTAGTTAATCTACCATAAATATTACCGCCTTCTTTTAAGGCAAATCTATCAGCAGCTACTTGGCAATTATCAAATACATAAGAGGTAGTTTGATAAATGGGTACAGCACGAGAATTTGTTATAGGGTCAGGTATTTCTTGACCTATATGTAATTGTTTAGTTTCAAAAGCCCAATTATTTGTATCCAATTTTTTTGTCATCAGAAAACTCTCCTTTTTAAATATATTTATCCTATTATAAAACTATGAATACCTTATAAAAATAACATCATCACATAAAAATATTTACAATATGATGATGTTATTGAGTTTGAAAGATTATTCTTCAAATAATGGTGTAGAGAGATAACGTTCACCTGTATCAGGAAGAAGCACAACAATATTTTTGCCAACATTTTCTGGACGTTTGGCAACTTGAGTAGCTGCCCAAAGTGCGGCACCAGAAGAAATGCCAGTCAAAAGACCTTCTGTTTTGGTGAGTTCTTTACTAGCTGTAAAACATACTTCGTTGTCCACAGTTATGATTTCATCATAGATAGAGGTATCTAAAGTATCTGGTATAAAGCCAGCACCAATGCCTTGAATTTTGTGAGCCCCTGCTTTACCGGTTGTTAATACAGCAGAAGTTTGAGGTTCAATACCAATGATTTTTATACTAGGATTTTGTTCTTTGAGATATTTTCCTGTACCGCTTAAAGTACCGCCTGTACCAATACCAGCAACGAAGATATCAACTTTACCATCAGTATCTTGCCAGATTTCTGGGCCAGTCGTCATGTAATGAGCTTGGCGATTGACTAAATTAGTGAATTGTCCAGGAATAAAGCTATTAGGTATATCTTTTGCTAATTCTTCAGCTTTTTGGATAGCTCCTGCCATGCCTTTGCTACCTTCTGTTAATATAAGCTCAGCGCCATAAGCCTTCATGAGTTTTCTGCGTTCAATACTCATTGTTTCTGGCATAGTGATGATGATTTTATAACCTTTACTTGCAGCTACAGCACAAAGACCAATACCAGTGTTGCCACTTGTTGGCTCAATGATAGTGGAATTAGGTTTTAAAATACCGCGATTTTTAGCATCTTCAATCATGGCTTTGGCAATTCTATCTTTGGCACTACCAGCAGGATTAAAATATTCTAATTTCACTAATAAATTAGCTTTTATATCATGGAGTTTACTGTAATTATTAATTTGAACAAGAGGTGTATGACCTACTAGTTCCATAAAATTATGATAAATTTTCATGGCAATGACCTCCTTTAATATGTATTTTCATAGTGAATAAGTATGAATGAATTATAAACGATAAAATTATATTTGTCAATTTTATTTTGTATAATTGTAAATTGTTTAGGGTAAATTTTTTCTTGCTCATTTTCTATTATTGTGATATTATATCAAGCGTACACAATAGTACAAAGAAGAAAAACAATGAAAGAGATAGTAAATTAAAAATAAAAGTTACAGAGAGCCATGTATTGCTGGAAATTGGTACAAGTAGTTTTTAATGGAAAATCACTCTGGAGTTACAGGTTGAAATTAATTTTTAAGAATAGACCGTGTCGGGTCCCTCCGTTAAAGGGGTTGCATATGTTGGTATGTGAAATAGGTGGTATAATGACAGCACAGCTTTCATCCTGTTTTGGGTGAAGGCTTTTTTTAGTTATGTATTACAGTTGCTCTTGTCCTATTTGGCAAGAGTTTTTTTCATATACTGGAATTTTTATTTATTATTTGTATACAGAGGAGGCTTTTTTGTGTATAACAAAGTTGATACCAATCTAAATTTCGTAGAACGCGAAAAAGAAATTGAAAAATTCTGGGAAGAACACGATATATTTAAAAAACAAGTACATCAACATGAAGATGCAGATGTATTCACATTTTATGATGGACCACCAACAGCAAATGGTAAACCTCATATTGGACACGTTTTAACTCGTGTAATCAAAGATATGATTCCTCGTTATCAAGCTATGAAAGGTCATAAAACTATCCGTAAAGCTGGTTGGGATACACATGGTCTTCCAGTAGAACTTGAAGTTGAAAAATTATTAGGCATCAATGGTAAAGAACAAATTGAAGAATATGGTATTGAACCTTTCGTAGAAAAATGTAAAGAAAGCGTTTGGAAATACGAAGGTATGTGGGAAGAATTCTCCAAAGCTGTAGGCTATTGGGCAGATATGAAAGATCCATATGTTACATACCATAATGATTATATTGAATCTGTATGGTGGGCATTAAAAGAAATTTGGAATAAAGGTCTTTTATATAAAGGGCATAAAATCGTTCCATACTGCCCTCGCTGTGGTACACCGCTTTCTTCTCACGAAGTAGCTCAAGGATATAAAGATGTAAAAGAAAAATCTGCATTTGTAAGATTTAAAGCAAAAGGTGAAGATGCTTACTTCCTCGCATGGACAACTACTCCATGGACTCTTCCATCTAACCTTGCACTTTGCGTAAATCCAGAAATCACTTATGTAAAAGTAAAACAAGGCGATTACACTTATTACATGGCTAAAGAACTTTGCGAAAAAGTTTTAGGCGAAGATTATACAATCCTCGAAGAAATGCCAGGTAAATCTCTTGAATATAAAGAATATGAACCACTTTATCCATATGCTTTAAATAAATTAAATGGCAAAAAAGCATTTATCGTAACTTGTGATGATTATGTAACAACTACAGATGGTTCTGGTATCGTTCATATGGCTCCTGCATTCGGTGAAGATGACTCCCGTGTTTGCCGTGAATATGGTATTGCCTTCGTACAATTCGTTGACGCTAAAGGTTGCATGACAGCAGATACTGATTGGCCAGGCGTATTTGTAAAAAAAGCAGATCCAAAAATTTTAAAAGACTTAGAAGAAAAAGGATTATTATTCTCTGCACCTAACTTTGAACATAGTTATCCACATTGCTGGCGTTGCGATACTCCACTTTTATACTATGCACGTGAAACATGGTTCATTCGTATGACAGCTGTTCGCGATAAATTAATTGCTAATAATAAAACAATCAACTGGATTCCTGAATCTATCGGTAAAGGTCGTTTTGGCGATTGGCTCGAACATGTTCAAGATTGGGGCTTATCTCGTAACCGTTATTGGGGTACTCCGCTTAATATCTGGGAATGTGAATGCGGTCATCAACATGCAATCGGTTCTATCGAAGAATTAAAATCCATGTCTGATAATTGCCCTGATGATATTGAATTACATCGTCCATTCATTGATGCTGTAACTATTAAATGTCCTCATTGTGGTAAAGAAATGCATCGTGTTCCAGAAGTTATTGACTGCTGGTTTGATTCTGGTTCCATGCCTTTTGCACAATGGCATTATCCATTTGAAAATAAAGAACTCTTTGAAGAACAATTCCCAGCAGATTTCATCTCTGAAGCAGTAGACCAAACTCGTGGTTGGTTCTATTCTCTAATCGCTATTTCCACATTACTCTTTGACAAAGCTCCTTATAAAAACGTTATCGTATTAGGTCACGTTTTAGATGCTCAAGGTCGTAAAATGAGTAAATCCAAAGGTAATGCAGTAGAACCAATGAAAGCTTTAGCTCAACATGGTGCAGATGCTATCCGTTGGTATTTCTATGAAAATAGTGCTCCATGGCTTCCAAATCGTTTCCATGATGCTGCTGTTCAAGAAGGTCAACGTAAATTCATGGGTACATTATGGAATACTTACGCATTCTTTGTACTCTATGCTAATATTGATAAATTTGATGTATCTAAATACAGCCTTGAATATGATAAACTTTCTGTATTAGATAAATGGTGCTTATCTCGTCTTAACACTTTAATTAAAACTGTAGATGAAGATTTAAATAGCTATAAAATCACAGAAGCTGCAAAAGCTCTTCAAGAATTTGTAGATGAACTTTCTAACTGGTATGTAAGAAGAAGCCGTGATCGTTTCTGGGCTAAAGAAACAGACCAAAACAAAATCAATGCTTACATGACTTTATATACTGCACTTACAACAGTTATTAAACTTGCAGCTCCAATGATTCCATTTATGACAGAAGCTATTTATCAAAACCTTGTTTTAAATAGTGAAAAAGATGCACCAGAAAGCGTACATCTTTGTGCTTATCCTGTTGCGAATGAAGCATTCATTGATAGCGAACTTGAAAAAACTATGGACTTAGTATTGAAAGCTGTAGTTTTAGGTCGTGCTGCTCGTAATGAAGCAAATATTAAAAACCGTCAGCCAATCGCTCTTATGTATGTAAAAGCTCCATTTGAACTCAATGAATTCTATACAAAAATTGTAGAAGAAGAATTAAATGTTAAAAAAGTAGAATTCAAAGACAATATGGACGAATATTTGAACTATGAAATCAAACCACAGTTCAAAGTATTAGGTCCAAAATACGGCAAACAGATGAAAGAAATTGCTGCTATTCTAGCTAAAGTTGATGGACAAAAAGCTAAAGTTGAACTTGAAACTACAAAAACATTGAAATTAGAACTTTCTTCTGGTGAAATCACACTTGTACCTGAAGACCTTGACGTAAAAATGACTCAAACAGAAGGTTTTGCAGCTCAGCGTGATGGTGATGTAACAATTGCTATTTCTACAGTATTAACAGATGAACTCATTGAAGAAGGTTTCGTTCGTGAAATCATCAGTAAAGTTCAGACAATGCGTAAAGAAAATGGCTTTGAAGTAACTGATAGAATTACAGTATTTGCTCAAGGTAATGAAAAAATTGTTAAATTAATGCAGGATAATGCAGAAACAATTAAGAAAATTACTTTAGCAGATGAACTTGTTTACGATAAATTAGACGGCTTCACTAAAGAATGGAATATCAATGGTGAAAAAGTAACTTTAGGCGTAAAATAATAAATATGAAAATAAAAAGGAAGTCTATTATATAGACTTCCTTTTTTATTTGAAAATATTAATAGCCAAATTGTCTATGACGATTTAAGCTAAGTAATTTATAAAATTTATCAGTTACTTTACGATTATATGGTTCAAGTTCCATATTTTTTTTGAAAAGCATAAAGGAAACTTCATTAGAAGTTATATATTTAGCTAATCCTTTTTCTGTGAATTCATGTAGAATATCTAAATCAGATTTATCAATATATGGAATGAATAATTTCATCTTGCTATTGAGCCAATTCATATCTTCAGTGAAATTGCGTTTATTAGAATTAATTTTTTGATGAATGAAATTGATAAAATTTTGCAATAATTTTCTATATTTAAATTAATGAAAAAATAAAAATACATTATATAGAATAAAAAATAGGCTAATAAAAAGAAAAAATTATTAGCCTAAAAGTTTTATTCTAGCAAAGGAGAAGCTTTTGCATCAGTCAATAATATATTTGTTTCATCAATACTTAATTGCATAGCTATAGCAAGAGCTAATATGCGATTTCTAGCAGTGTGTTTTTGACCTGAAAAAATCTTATAAGCATAGGTTACAGGTAGACCAGATTTTTTGAGAACATCTGATTTTGTTAAATTTTTTTGCGCTAAAAGTTCATCTAGATATTTAGGTAAGTTCATATCTAATAATTTATCTTTATTATTTTCTAAAAAAGTGTGAATATCTTTTTGTTGTTTTAAATCAGCACCTAATTTATCTGTGATTACTCCCATAAAAATACTTCCTTTGTTATTTTTAATTGATTTATATTATAATAAAATAACATTTTAAAGAATGCAATATTGATTAAATTATAGATAGTAGAGGTAAAAATAGTGCAATCAAAATTAGAAGCTAAATATTTACGAGAAATTGGAGAAAAAGTATATAGTTTTTTCTTTGAAAATCCTGAAATGGAAAATAATAATTTAGAATTTCGTGAAGGTCAATCAGAGATGGCTTGTGAAATAGTAGATGCCATAAGTCAAAAGAAAAATCTAGTGGTAGAAGCAGGTGTAGGGATTGGAAAATCTTTTGCTTATCTAGTGCCACTTATTTATTACAATTATTATTTACAAAAACCAGTGGTAATAGCTACTTCAACTATCACTTTGCAGGAACAATTACAAGGCGATATACGCTATATCATGGAGAAATTACAAATATTTCCAGAAGTTTTATTGGCTAAAGGTATGACTAATTTTATTTGTAGATATCATTTTAAAAGATTTTTTGATGATAGAGCAAATTTAAAGCAATATGAGAAAATATATGAATGTATAAATCAAGGTGGTAAAGAGCCAAGTGATTGGAATATTGAACTTCCTTTAGATTTATGGCAGAAATTTAGAATTAAAAATTATAATTATCGTGAATGTAAATATTGTGAATATCGAGATGTTTGTCATTATCATAATTTACGTTTAAATTTGAAAAAGACAAAGGGCATAATTATTTGCAATCAAGATATGCTCACTACTGATTTGCGTTTAAAGCGAGAGATGAAAGATGGTTTATTTACTGAAGAATTAAGCTTGATTGTCGTTGATGAAGCTCATAATTTGGAAGATAAAGTGCGTTCTTCATATACAGATATGTTGACTAGAAAGCAATTGGTAAATACATTGAAAAGATGCTATTTAAGCATAAAAAAAATACCACCTAATTTAGCTAAAAATATAGATGGTGTATTTAGCGACATAGATAAAATTTTTAGGATAATAGATAAGCAGATAAAATATCAAATACAACAGGCACAAAAACAACATCAAGATGCTGATAGATTTAAGATAAATATACCGATTGATTTATTGCAAAATGTATATAAAATAGCAGAAGCAATAATGATAGCACATGCTGTAAGTATTCGTAAAACTGGCGGAAAAATCAATAGTGATATGGAGATTATTTTAGACTTTTTCAAAGCATGGCAAGATGAAAAAAACTATATTGTCTGGGCTGAAGATGCTAAAAATCCAATAATATATCTTTGTCCTACAAATGTAAATGAAAAAATCAATGAATTATTTTTTGGCGATAGAGTAAAATTGAGAAAAAATTTCCATACAATTTTTACTTCGGCGACTTTGACGAATTTAGCCAATGAAGATTTGACGAAAGCATATAGTTATTTTATACAAAATACGATGTTTCCAATAAATGATAGTATTTTATCAGAAGTGAAATATTCGCCATTTGCTTATGATAAACATGCAAAACTTTTTTATACAGATGATATTACAAGCCCTAGTAAAGATAGAGGAAAATTCATTGATGAAAGCATAGATTTAGTGAAAAAAATATTGGATATTTCTCAAGGAAAGGCTTTGATTTTGTTTACATCTAAAGCGGATATGAATGCTGTATATACAAGGCTAAAAGCTTTGAATTTAAATTATACTTTAATTAAACAAAATGAAATATCTTCACAACAACAATTAATTTATAAATTTAAGCAAGATGTAAATTCTGTGTTACTAGGAACAGGAGTTTTTTGGGAAGGTATAAGCATAGAAGGTATAGCACTTTCGAATTTGATTATTTATAAATTGCCATTCCCACTGCCAGAACCAATCATCAATGAAAAATGTAAACGCAGTAAAAATCCTTTAGAGGAAGTATTGGTTCCAGAAATGATTATTAAATTAAAACAAGGTGTAGGTAGATTAATACGCAATAAAACAGATAAAGGCATAGTATCTATCATTGATTCACGTTTAGGTGATAAATCAAAGGCAAGTTATAAAGAAAAAGTATGGCAAGCTTTGCCGATAAAACAAAGAACAAATAGCTTAAAAGAATTACAAAGTTTTTATGATAATTTATGATTAATAAACAGGAAATTCATCATTATAAAGATAGATAATATCTAGTATAGGTGAATAAAAGCTTATATCTATCATATAGGGACCATTTTTATCTTTATCTAGAGTGCTATTTGTTGGAAGTCCATTGCTTAAGTTAACTTTTTTAGAAAAATCTTCATAAAGTGTTTTATCGTATAATTTACATTGATTTAAATCAATCCATATTTCAGATACTTCATTTGGTGAAATATACTTTTTAGGAAGGATAAGTATATTTGTTCCACCATAGATGCCATCTCCAGGGTCGATGTCTAGCTTAGTAAGAGATAAATTATCACTTGTAGTAATGGCTGAAGTAGGTATTTTCATTCCATGTATTACAAATGCATAGTTAAGGGGTAAATTAATATCTGCATTATTTACTATTTTAAAATGTAAAGTACCTTTGCCTCCAATATAATCTCCATAATCTTGCCAAGATAAAGTCGTAGGGCTAAAACTGCCATCAATGTCGTAAGTGAATGCTAAATGCTCAGTTAAATATTCTCTAGTGTATTTTCGCTTAGGTTTTTGATTAGTAGACTGATTTTTCTCATCATTAGGCGTAGCTGTTGGAGCAGGCATCGTTTCATTATTTTTAGGAGTAGATGATTTATCTTCTGACTTGATATCATTAAAAGGATTTTTTTGAGGTAAATCTTTAATTTCTTGTTTTATTTTTTCTGTATCAATTTTTTCAGGAAGTTGTTTTAGATCATCTTCAATTTTTTGAATATCAAAATCTGTAGGTGTTTCAGAAGTTTTATTTAAATAATAGCTATAAGAGATGATGATTAAAATTAATGTAAGCAGGATAACACTTAAAGTGATTAAAAATTTTTTCCATGTCGCCATAGGGATAAATTCTTGCAAAATTTCATTTACAGATTGGTAGCGTCTATCTGGATCAAATTTAATCGCTTTTTTGATGATTTTTTGGAGTTGTTTATTTTTAGGTTGAAGTTTTTGTAAAGTTATACCTAAGGCATAGATATCACTGCGAATATCTGTTTGAGCAAAACCGTATTGTTCTGGAGGAGCATATCCACGTGTACCAAGGTATTCTGTGTCATACGTTTTATCAGGATTGATTAGACGAGCTGTATCAAAGTCGATTAGTTTAACGATATTATCTTTCGTGAGCATTATATTAGAAGGTTTTATATCACGATGTAAAATATTATGTTCATGTAAAATTTTTAATCCATCACACAATTGAATGATTATTTTTTTGATGATATCATCAGAAAGTTGTTCTTGTTGTTCTAAAATATTAAAAAGTGTGCGTCCATTGATGTATTCTTCAACAATGATAGTGATGTTTTCATCTTGATATAGATAATATATTTCAGGAAAACAATTATGCGAGAGTTTTTTTAATTCATCATAAGGACTTGTATTGTGATAAAGATATTTTATGATACAAGGTTGATTTGTTAATTTATTAATAGCTAAAACAATTCTACTCTTTGATGATGTTTTTATTTCTTGTGTTATTGTAAAATTATTGGATAAAAATTCATGGAAGAGCTCAGACATAATAAATTAACCTTTCTATAGAAATATATATTTTTCATTAATGAGATTTAAGTATATTAATAGTTAATATTATTTTAGCACATAAATAAAGCCTAGTAGTTAGTTGAATTTTAACTACTAGGCTTTATTTAGAGTGAGTTTTTTTCTTAAGCAATAGTGTTGCTTGAAATGAGTTTTTCTTTTTTAGTTGTTTTTATTTTTAATATTATAGCTATGATGAAGCTGATAATAAATAAAAATGCGAATACATAGAGGCAAAGTGCATAACTTTGAGTTGTTTCACGAATAAAGGATAATAAAAGCGGTCCTGCGATACCAGCCATGCCCCAAGCTGTGAGAATTCTACCATGAATAGCACTTAATTGTTTTGTACCAAATAAATCGCTTAAGTATGCAGGCATACAAGAGAAGCCACCACCATAGCAAGAAACGATGATTAAAACTAATAATTGGAAGAGAAAGGCTTCAGTTGTATTAGCAAGAGCATAGAAAGCAAAGATTTCTATTAAGAAGAATAAAATATAAGTATTTCTGCGACCGATATAATCGGAAACGCTAGACCAAGCGATGCGACCAAAACCATTGATAAGTCCAATGATACCAACCATAGAAGCAGCTGCTATTGGACTCATATGAACTACTTCTTGAGCCATAGGAGAAGCAACAGCTAAAAGACCAATGCCGCAAGTTATATTAGTGAAGAATATCCACCAAAGTGCGTAAAACTTCCAATCACGAGTGGCTTCAGCTACGCTATATTGTTTTATTTTAACTGTAGATGTAGCTGTTTTAATAGTTGTTGGTAAGTATTTTTCGACGAATTCTTTTGGTGGCGGAGCAAGATATAAAGAAGAAGCTCCCATGATTAAAATATATACACAACCTAAAATTATAAAGTTAGTTACAAGACCAAAATTACTTACAAGAATTTGCATGATAGGGCCAGCAATTAAACTAGCAAAACCAAATCCCATGATAGCAAGACCAGTTGCAAATCCACGTTTTTTAGGGAAATATTTTACAAGCGTAGAAACTGGTGTGATATATCCGATACCAAGACCAATACCACCTATTACTCCATAGCAGATATATAATAATGCAAGATTTTGTAAATATAGAGCTAAAGCAGTGCCAAACATACCTATACCGAAAAAAGTAGTAGCAGTAAGACCACTGATGCGAGGACCTTTTTTTTCAACAAAAGTTCCTAAAAAACCAGCGGATAAACCTAAAAATAAAATTGCGATAGAAAATGTCCATGTAGTTTCTTGCAGGCTAAAACCCATTTGAGCCATGATCGGTTTGGTGAGTACACTCCAAGCATAAACACTGCCGATACAAATGTGAATACCAACTGCGGATAAAGCGATAAGCCATCTGTTTTTCATTGTATAATCTCCCTTTCAAAAAATTATAAAATACAAGAAAACTTATGCCTAAAAACAAAAAGACCATCTAGGCAAAAATTTTCTTTGCCCAGACGGTCGACTTTTCTATAGCAATGCGGTTCATGTGGTTAATTCCACTAAAATCCGTCAGTTCCACAGTGCTTATTCAATTGATAGCTTTATTATAACAAATATTTAATCTATGTCAAGAATAAAATTAATTTCATTTATGTTTTAGTTTTTACAACTAAAACAGTTGTATTTTTTTGTAAAAAATCAATTTCTTTATCAGAAATGTTATCATCGGTAATTAAAAAATCAATATTTTTCCATGTAGCATATTCTACCATCGCAGTAGAACGAGATTTTTTACTATCAGCTAAAACAAAATTTTGCTTAGAATTTCTAATCATTATACGTTTTACTTCGGCATCAGAAAAATCTATAGAAGTAGGACCAAAATGTTCTTTAAATCCACTAGAACCTAAAAAAGCAACATCTACTTTTATTTTACTAAGAAAACTAGTTGCACCAAAACCTTCAAGTGCCATAGTAGTGTTATTTAATTGACCCCCACTAAGATGGACAATGTTGTCGCTATTAGATAATACATTTAAAGCACTTACAGAATTTGTAATAATCGTTAAACCTTTTTTTAAATATAATAATTTAGCTAAGCATAATGTAGTACTACCAGCATCAATAAAAATAACAGAATGATCTTTAATAAATTTTAGTGCTTCATTAGCAATTGCTAATTTAGCATCATAATTTTCCATATTTCTATCTTCTAATGGTTTTTCGATTACTTCTAAAGAAGACAGTGCGCCACCGTGACTTTTTTTTATAATGCCTTGTTTATCTAAGTATATTAAATCTTTTCGTATAGTTTCTGTAGAAACAGCAAAAGTTTTTGCAAGTTCGCCAACCTTTATACTACCATTAGAAATTATAAGTTCAGCTATTTTATTTCTACGTTCAGCTGTTATTAATTTTGACATGTATTTCACCTCTATTTTATATTTATTTTATTATTCTTAAAAGAACTTGTCAAAAATTTTTAGAAAAATTAAAAATCGCAATAAAAAACAACTAAAATGATGTTGACAATTTGGAATAGCAATGATATTATCTAAATAACAAGAAAAAACAACAATAATATTGTTAAAGATTGCTAATTGGAGGATATCATGAAAAGAAAAATAATAATATCACCATCATTGATTTGTGCGGATTTATGTAATTTAGAAAAAGAAGTAAAAGATTTATCTTTAGCAGGAATGAAATCATTACATGTGGATTTAATAGATCCTCATTTTAGTCCAAGTATGCCAATTGGAATAGATATTGTAAAGCAATTGAAGGCTAAAAGTAATATGGATTTTGATGTTCATATTATGTCTAATTATAATGAGTTTTTCATTAAAGAGCTTGTAAAAATGGATATTTCAAGTATAACTTTTCATAGCGAAGCTACAATTCATGTAGAAAAAATGTTGCAAATTATAAAAGAAGCAGGAATTAAGGCTGGAATAGCTTTAGCACCAGCAACATCTTTATCCACTATTGAATATGTTGCGAAAGCTTGCGATTATATTTTATTAATGACAATTAATCCTGGGTATGCTGGTGGAAAATCAGAAGAAATGGTACCTTATGCAATAGATAAAATAAGAGATTGTAAAGATTTATTAAATAAAATAGGGTCAAATGCACAGATAATTATTGATGGTAGAGTGTCTTTTGAAGTAATGCCTAAATTGATTGAAGCTGGAGCTGATGTATTAGTTGCAGGCAGTAAAAGTATATTTAGAAAAGGTTTTTCTTATTTAGAAAATTATCAAGAAGCGCAAAATGTAATAAAAAAATCATTAGGAGAATAGAATTATGAATTATAGAGAAACTACTAAAATTGTTATTGATGAATGCTATTTAGCTTTGAGTAAAGTAGAAGAAAAACAAATAGATATGTTAATAGATTATTTATTTAATGCAGATAAAGTATTTTTTATTGGTGTTGGTAGAGTAAAACTAGAGTTAGAGGCTTTTGCAAAAAGACTTGCACATTTAGGCATAAAAACGCATATTGTAGGAGATATTAATGAACCAGCAATGACAGATAAAGATATTTTGGTTGTAGGTTCAGGTAGTGGTGAATCATTAGTACCAGTGGCTATTGCAAAAAAAGCTAAGAGCGTAGGTGGAAAAATTATACATATTGGTTCAAATCCCCATAGCTCGTTAGCTCCAATTACAGATTTAATGGTTAGAATTCCAGTACAAACAAAATTATATTTAGAAGACGAAATATCTTCAAATCAGCCAATGTCTAGTTTATTTGAACAATCATTATTATTATTAGGTGATATAGTAGCTAAAATGATAGTAGAAAGAAAACAAATTAACTTAAAATCGTTGTGGCAATATCATGCTAATTTAGAATAATAAATTGAGGTAAGAATATGTTAAAAGAATTTTTAAAGAATAATATTATTTTAACAGATGAATTTGATTCATGGGAATTAGCAATAAAACAAGCATCAGAACCTTTATTAGAAAAAAATATAATAAAAGAATCTTATGTGGAAGCTATGATAAATAGTGTATATAAGAATGGTCCATATATGATTATAATGCCACATATCGCTTTGGCACACGCTAGACCAGAAGATGGTGTAAATGAAAATGGAATTTCATTTCTTAAATTGAAAACACCAGTAATATTTCCACAAGAAAATGATGTTGATATAATTATTGTACTAGCAGCAAAAGAAGATGAAGGTCATTTAGAATTGATGGCTGAGTTAGCAGATCTATTAGTTGATGATGAGAAAACAGAGGCCATAAGACGTGCTCATAATAAAAATCAAATAAAAGAGATTTTATTTTCTGAATAATTATATTAATGCAATAGTAATTTTTATTTTTAATAGGAGGTACAAATAATGCAATCAAATGTAAGAGCTAAAATACAAGCTTTCGGTGGTTTTTTAACAGCTATGGTAATTCCTAATATGGGTGCTTTTATTGCGTGGGGCTTTATTACAGCATTGTTTATTCCTACAGGATGGATTCCAAATGAGCAATTTAATAAATTAGTTGGACCTATGGTTAGCACATTATTACCATTGTTGTTAGCATATGCTGGTGGTAAATTAATTTATGACACTAGAGGTGGTATTGCAGGTACTATTGGAACTATTGGTTTAATTGTAGGGGCAAATATTCCAATGTTTTTAGGGGCTATGATTATGGGCCCATTAAGTGCATATATTATTAAAAAATTTGATGGAATGATAGAAGATAAAATTCCAACAGGTTTTGAGATGTTAGTAAATAACTTTTCATTGGGTATTATAGGTTTTATTTTATGTTTATTAGCTAATTCATTTATTGGTCCAGCAGTACAAGAAGCAAATAATATTATAAGTATTGCAATCAAAGCATTAGTTAGTACAGGTATTTTACCAATATTAGCATTAATAAATGAACCTGCAAAAGTATTGTTTTTAAATAATGTTATTGACCAAGGTGTATACTATCCATTAGGAATGCAAGATGCTTTAAACACAGGAAAATCTATTTATTTTATGGTTGCATCTAATCCAGGAGCTGGTTTAGGTTTATTGTTGGCATATGCAGTATTTGGTCAAGGGGCTTCCAAGAGTACGGCACCAGGAGCAATCATAATACACTTCTTTGGCGGTATACATGAAATGTATTTCCCTTATGTATTAATGAAACCTATTACAATTATATCCATGATTTGTGGTTCGGCATGCGGTATTTTTACATTTCAGTTGTTTGGTGTAGGTTTAGCAGCTGGACCAAGTCCAGGTTCTATCTTTGCATATTTAGCATTAACACCAAAGGGAAATTTTTTAGGTGTAATAGCTGGTGTATTAGTAGCTGCTATTGTTAGTTTCGTTATAACTTCATTTATTTTAAAAGTATCAAAAGCTAATAACGATGAAGAATTGAATGCATCAATGATACAATCTAAAGCAATGAAGCAAGAAGGTAAAGATTTATTTAATAGTGTTACAACAGGAAAAAATAATTCTAATAATAAAATATCTTTTATAGCTTATGCTTGTGATGCTGGTATGGGTAGTAGTGCTATGGGAGCTAGTTTATTAAAGAAAAAATTAGCTAAAATGGGAATTGATATAAAAGTAGAACATTTTGCTATTGAAAAAGTACCAGAAAATGTAGATTTAATTGTAACACATAAAAATTTGTATGATAGAGCAAAAATGGTTTCTGGTAATAAAGAAATTATAACTATTGAAAATTATTTAAAAGATACTAATATCGATATGCTTATTGAAAGAATAAAACAAGAGAATAATAAGTAATCATTAAATAATAAGGATAGTGATAATATGTTAGCCGTACATTTTGGTGCAGGTAATATAGGTAGAGGATTTATTGGTCAATTATTATATGAATCGGGCTATGAAATTTGTTTTTTAGATGTAAATCAAACTGTAATTGATGATATAAATAATTTAGGAAAATATAGAATTAAATTAGTAGGTGACACTCCAAAATTTATTGAGGTAGAAAATATTAGTGCAGTTAATAGTAATGATATAGATTTGGTTGTAAAAAAAATTGTACAAGCAGATATAATAACTACTGCATTGGGAGCAAATATTTTAAAATATATTGCCCCTGTAATTGCTAAAGGAATAAATGAACGTATTATAAAAAATAAAAAACCATTAAATATTATAGCTTGTGAAAATATGATAGGTGCTAGTTCTAAACTAGAAGAATTGGTATATAAACATTTTGATGAATTAAAAATAAAAGAATTGAAAAAATATATTAGTTTTCCTAATTCAGCAGTAGATAGGATTGTTCCTATACAAAATAATGAAGAAAAGCTACTAGTAGAAACAGAAGAATTTTTCGAATGGGATATAGATGGTTCAAATATTATTGGAAGTAAACCTAATATATGTGGAGTAACTTATGTAGATAATTTACAAGCTTATATTGAACGTAAATTATTTGCAGTAAATGCAACACATGCTTCAATTGCATATTTAGGATATATGTATGGCAAGAAAACAGTATATGAAGCTACACAAGATAAAAAAATAATGGAGATAGTTAGACAGGTAACAAAAGAAACATCTAAATTGTTAGTAAAGAAATATAGTTTTGATTTAGAAAAGCATCAAGCGTATATAAACAAGATAATACAGCGATTTTCTAGTAAATATATTTCAGATGATATTTTAAGAGTTGCTCGTTCACCAATTAGAAAAATTGGTGAAAATGAAAGATTGATAGCTCCAGCAAAACAATTATTAGAAAATAATATAGAACCAGTAGCTTTATCAACAGTGATTGCTTGTGCATTACATTTAAAAAATGATAAAGATGTAGAAGCGAAAGAATTACAAGATTTTATATTACAAAATGGTGTAGAAGAAGCCTTAGAAAAATATAGTAAATTAAATAGAAATTCTAGATTAGTACAACTTATTGTAAAAAAATATAATGAATTAAAATAAAAAAGCAGGATTTATCCTGCTTTTTTTTAGGAGTCAAGATAATGATTAAAGGTTTAATTTTTGATATGGATGGATTAATATTAGATACTGAAAGTATTAGTAATAAATTATTAATAGATATATTTAGTAAATATGATATTAATTTAAATGAAGAAATAATATCAAAAACAATTGGATTAGAAAAGAAAAAAGCTATAAAAGTATTTGAGGAATATTTAGGAGGTAACATTCCAATAAAAGATATTATAAATTTGCATAAAAAAGTAGTAAATGATTATTTAGAGAAAAATGGTGTACCAGTTAAATTGGGGTTAATAGAACTATTGAATTATTTAGATGAAGAAAAAATAAAAAAAGTAGTAGCAACATCATCATATAGGAAGGTAGCAGAAAATGTATTAATAAGAGCAAATGTATATAATAGATTTGATGATATTATTTGTGGAGATGAGATAAAAGAATCTAAACCATCACCGGATATTTTCTTGAAAGCTTTAGAGAAATTAAATTTACCAGCTGATGAAGTAATAGTATTAGAAGATTCAAGAATGGGTATATTAGCAGCACATAGAGCAAAAATAAAATCTATAATGATACCTGATATATTACCAGCAGATGAAGAAACTAAAAAGTTATATTTTAAAGAATGTAAATCATTGTTAGATGTTATACATTTATTAAAAACTTTTAATTAATATAGTCAAAATCGTGATTTTTGTAGTTTAAATGATGAATAATGGTTGTAAATACTAGATTTTTTCCTTTGAATAAGTATAATTTATGTTTAAATAAATTTGTATTTTAGAGAAGGTGAAGATTATCTTGATGGCACAAAAAACGTATAATACTATGGCTGTCTTAAGTTTAATTTTATTGAGTTTCATTTTAGGAACGAGTGAATTTATAATTGTGGGTATTTTACCTGATATAGCGAAAGACATAAATTGTTCGTTGACTATGGCGGGTAATTTAATTTCAGTTTTTGCTTTTGCTTATGCAATAGGCACACCGTTTATCACAGCAGCAGTTAGTGCTTATAACAGATATTATGTATTATTGATATTAGCAATATGTTTTATCTTAGGAAATTTTTTATGTGCTTTAGCGAGTAATTATTATATTTTAGTATTAGCCAGAATTATAACTGCGATAATTTCAGGAACAATATTATCTATTTCGATGACATTTGCTTCTGAAATAGCGACTGTTCAATATCAACCAAAAGTCATCAGTTGGATTTTTGCAGGTTTTAGTATAGCCTCTGTTTTTGGTGTGCCTATAGGTACGATTATTTGTCAAATATTTAGTTGGCAAATGACTTTTATATTATTATCTGTAGTTAGTATATGTATTTTATTGATGTTGTGGCATTATTTACCAAATGTAGGCAGTGGACAAAAAACAAATTTATGTAATCAATTTATTTTATTGAAAAGTATGCGTATAAATTATGGTATGCTTATTGTAATTTGTGGTGCTGCTGGAAGTTATGTATTTTATACATATCTGACACCGATTTTACAGCAATATATACAAATTCCTATTTCTATGACAAGTTTAGTATTGAGCTTATTTGGCATTAGTACGATTATCAGTAATTTACTTTCAGGAAGAATAGCTAGTTTAGGTGGCATGAAGAAAATGCCAATGGTATATTTCTTACAAGCTCTATGTTTGCTTGCACTTATTTTTACTAGTTATCATTTAGTTTTAGGTTTGATAAATATTTTGCTAATGGGTGTGATAATGTATTTACAAAATTCACCAGCGCAATTGCATTTTTTGAAGACAGCAACAAGAGAAAAACCAGAAGCTATAACTTTAGCTTCTGCATTAAATCCTGTATCTTTTAATACAGGTATAGCGCTAGGCTCGGCTTGTGGTGGAATAATCATAAATTTTGCACCTATGCCTTTTGTTGGTCTAGGTGGTGCGATTTTTGCCATTATCGCTATGATTATCAATCTTAGATTGTTAAAAAATATGACTAAATTTAATAAAAGAGGATAAAATAAACCCCAAAAGTTAATTTAAACAAACTTTTGGGGTTTTGATTTTTAATTAATAATTAACGTAGAAAATTAGAATAAACCAGTAATTTTTCCGTTAATATCGATATCCATATTTTCAGCAGCAGGTTTTTTAGGAAGACCAGGCATTGTTAAGATATTACCTGTTAAGGCTACGATAAAGCCTGCGCCAGCACTGATGCGAAGTTCGCGAACAGTGATTTTAAATCCTGTTGGTGCACCTAATTTGAATTGGTCATCACTTAAGGAATATTGAGTTTTTGCCATGCAGATTGGCATTTTATCAAGACCTTCAGCTTCAAATTCAGCGATAGTTTTTTCTACAGCAGGTGTGTAGTTTACGCCATCAGCACCATAGATTTTTGTAGCGATTGCATTGATTTTATCTTTGATAGAATCATTTACATCATACATGTATTGGAAGTTAGAAGGTTTTTCAGTTGCTTCAATAACTTTTTGAGCAAGGTCTATAGCACCTTCTCCACCTTTAGCCCAAGCTTCGGAAATGCTTACAGAAGCGCCCATAGATTCGCAAAGAGCTTTTAATTCTTGAAGTTCGTTTTCTGTATCAGTAGGGAATGCATTTATAGCTACAACGATTGGTAAACCGAATTTTTGAATGTTTTCAATATGTTTAGCAAGGTTAGTCATACCTTTTTTGAGTGCTTCGATATTTTCAGTAGCAAGTTCAGTTTTTGCAAGTCCACCATGCATTTTTAAAGCGCGAATAGTAGCGACGATTACTACTGCGTCAGGTTTAAATCCAGTGAAACGACATTTGATATCAAGGAATTTTTCAGCACCAAGGTCAGCACCAAAACCTGCTTCAGTAACAGTATAATCAGCCATTTTTAAAGCGTATTTAGTAGCCATTACACTATTGCAACCATGAGCGATATTGGCAAAAGGGCCACCATGGATAAGAGCAGGAGTGCCTTCAAGAGTTTGTACAAGGTTTGGTTTAATTGCATCTTTGAATAATAATGTCAAAGCACCTGTTACATTTAATTCTTCAGCGCGAACAGGACGACCGCTTCTAGTGTAACCGATGATGATATTGCCAAGACGTTTTTTCATATCTTCAAGGTCAGAAGTCAAGCATAAAATAGCCATCATTTCAGATGCAACAGTGATATCAAAACCAGTTTCGCGTGGTACGCCATGAGCTTTACCACCTAAACCACAGATGATATTGCGAAGAGCACGGTCATTTAAATCGACAACGCGTTTCCAAGTGATGCGACGAACATCTAAATCAAGAGCATTGCCCTGTTGGATATGGTTATCGATAACAGCAGCAAGTAAATTGTGAGCAGATGTTATAGCGTGGAAATCGCCAGTGAAATGAAGATTGATATCTTCCATTGGCACTACTTGAGCATAACCACCGCCAGCGGCACCGCCTTTCATACCAAAGCATGGACCTAAGGAAGGTTCACGAAGAGCGATTGCAGTTTTTTTGCCAAGTTTATGAAGAGCATCGCCAAGACCAATGCTAGTAGTTGTTTTACCTTCACCAGCAGGAGTTGGATTAATTGCTGTTACAAGAATAAGTTTACCATTTTCTTTTTGTTGGAGAGTTGTGTTCCAATAGTTTAAAGAGATTTTAGCTTTATATTTTCCGTATAATTCAAGTTCATCTTCTGGAATTTCAAGATGTTGAGCAATTTTACCAATAGGTTCCATAATAGCTTCTTGAGCAATTTGCACGTCTGTTTTCATGTGGTTTAGTACCTCCAATAATTAAACTAATTTGATAGTATTATATATTTTGGAAAAAGGCAATATAAATTTTGCCAAACATATGCTTAGGCATAAAAAAACGCCTGAGCATATATTATTATGCCCAGACGGTCGACTTTTTGATAATAGTACGGTTCATGTGGTTAATTCCACTAAAATCCGTCAGTTCCATACTATTTATGAAATTATGCTTTTATTATAACAAAGGCAAATTTATTTAGCAAGTTGTAATTTTGCAGCATTGATAGTATTTTGCATGAGCATAGCTATAGTGAGAAGACCTACGCCACCTGGTACAGGTGTGATAGCACCAGCTACTTCTACAGCATTATCAAAGTCTACATCACCAACTAATTTTTTAGGTGCAATGCGGTTGATACCAACATCAATTACAGTAGCACCAGGTTTTATCATATCAGCAGTGATAAAATGAGGTCTGCCCACAGCTGCCACTAGAATATCAGCAGAACGACAAATTTCTTTGAGGTTGTGAGTATGTGAATGACAGATAGTAACTGTAGCATTTTGAGCGAGTAATAATTGTCCCATAGGTTTACCCACAATATTACTGCGACCAACGATAACAGCATGTGCGCCATCTATATTGATTTTAGCAGATTGAAGCATTTTTAAACAACCATATGGAGTACAAGGTATCATACCATCGTCTTGTCCAATCATCAATTTACCAACATTAACAGGGTGGAAGCCATCAACATCTTTTAATGGGCAAATAGCATTTAAAATATCTGCTTCTTCTTTAGCAATAGCTTCTGGAAGTGGTAATTGAACTAAAATACCATGAATTTCTTGGCGGTAATTTAATTCATCAATTTTGGCGATGAGTTGTTCTTTTGTTGTATCAGCAGGCATGCTTATAACTTCAGAATAGATACCAACTTCTTCGCAAGTACGATGTTTATTATTTACGTAAACTTTAGAAGCTGGATTTTCACCAACGATAATTACAGCAAGACCAGGAGTGATATTATATTGTTCTTTTAAAGCTAAAACTTGTTTTTTTGCTTCTTCTTTAAATTCACTAGCAAATATTTTTCCGGATAAAATTTGTGCACTCAAAAATAACACCTTCTTTATTAACTTAAAATATCAATTAATGTAAATACAAAAATGACAATAGAAACAATACCATTGCGCATGAAATAAACTTGAGTTAAACGACTAAAATCATATGGAGTGATGAGGCTATGTTGATAAATTAATGTCAAGATAGCTATTAATACACCAATATAATAGATAAACGATAAATCAAAATAGATTCCAGCACCGATAAAACATAAAATAGAAATAAAATGGAAAAAAGCTGCTATTTTATGAGCATTAGCTACACCAAATTGTGTTGCCATAGAATGAAGTTTATGGTCTAAATCAAATTGGCGGTCTTGACTACCGTAAATTACATCAAAACTACCAATCCATAAACAAACGCCACCACTTAATAAAATAATACCAAATGGCAATTCACCTGTAACAGCGATATATCCACCAGCAGGTGCCATGGCTAAAGCTACACCTAAAAAATAATGACAAAGAAAAGTAAATCTTTTCGTATACGGATAAAATAATAAGAAAAATAAACAAATTGGTGTTAATTTTAGACAAATAGGAGCTAGTTGACTAGCAGAATATAAAAATATACATAGACTGACGATGATGAGGATAATTACTTCAATAGGTTTAATTGCTCCAGTAACTAATGGACGTTTGGACATGCGATTTTGTTGTTTATCAAATTTCAAATCGACAAGATTGTCCATAGCTAAAGCAGAGCTTCTAGCTCCTATCATTGCAAGTGTTACCCATAAAAAATCGTGAAAAGTAGGGATACCCTTTGCCGCAAGGAATAATCCCATATAAGCAAAGGGTAGGGCAAATACAGAATGATGAAGAGCTATATTATTAATATGAGCAGATAATTTACTCAAGACCGAGTTCCTGCCATTTTGCATCTACAAGTTTTTTAATATCGTCAGACATGTTAATTTCATCAGGCCATTCACGAGTATGTCCTTCTTCTGGCCATGTTTTTGTAGCATCAATACCTATTTTTGTACCCCATTTTGCCATTGGTGAGGAGTGGTCTAAGGCGTCAAGTGGACCCTCAACCATTACAATATCATGTTTAGCATCAATATTGTTGAAAACACGCCACCAAACTTCTTTTTCTTTTTGAACGTCAACATGTTCATCAACTACAATGATCATTTTGGTGAACATCATTTGTCCCATACCCCAAATAGCATGCATTACTTTTTTAGCTTGTTGTGGATATGTTTTTTTGATGGATACCATTACGCAATCATGGAATACACCTTCAAGAGGGAAATTGATATCGCGAATTTCAGGTAAAGTCTGTTGTAATAATGGTAAGAAAATACGTTCTGTAGCTTTAGCTAAGAAGCAATCTTCCATTGGAGGTTTACCAACAATAGTAGCAGAATAAATAGGATTTTTGCGATGTGTTATACAAGTGATGTGGAATACTGGATAATCATCAGCTAATGAATAATAACCTGTATGGTCGCCGAAAGGACCTTCACGGCGAGTTTCACCGATATTTACATATCCTTCAAGTACGATTTCACTACAAGCTGGTACTTCAACATCAACAGTTTTACATTTTACCATTTCTACAGATTTTTTACGTAAAAAGCCTGCAAATACCATTTCATCGATATCACGAGGAAGTGGAGCAGTAGCAGCATATGTGATTACTGGGTCTGTGCCGATAGCGACTGCAACTTCAATTTTATCTTTGCCCATTTCTTGATAAGCGCGATAGTTACTAGCACCATCTTTATGAAGATGCCAGTGCATACCAGTTGTTTGACCATCATATTTTTGTAAACGATACATACCAACATTGCGTTTACCTGTTTTTGGATTGCGAGTGAATACAAGTGGTAAAGTGATGAATGGACCACCATCTTGAGGCCAACATTTCAAAATAGGGAATTTATCTAAAGTAGGATTATCTGTGATAACTACTTCTTGGCAAGGTGCTTTTTTTACATATTTAGGGAAATTAATAGCACGTTTTGCAGTTGGAATGATATGGATTAAATCCATTTTATTTTGAAGGGAAATATAAGGTAATCTTAAGATTTCACGAAGTTCATTAGGAATTTCTTCGATGTCATTTACACCAAAAGCAAGTGCCAAGCGTTCCATGCTACCGAAAGCATTCATAAGTACAGGCATATCGTAGCCTTTTACATTTTCAAATAATAAAGCTACATTTTTTTTGCCTTCCATTTTGGAAACGCGGTCAGTGATTTCAGTGATTTCTAAATTACAATCAACAGGAGTTTTAATGCGTTTGAGCATACCACGAGACTCCAAAGCGTTGATGAATTCTCTTAAATCATAAAAAGCCAAAAAAATCGCTCCTTTATATTTATATTGCGTAAGTGATTAACATTATTTTTTCATGGCAAAACGAACTATGACATAACTTATTTCATAAAGTAAAATCATAGGTATAGCAATCATAGATTGGGAAAAAACATCTGGTGTTGGAGAGATAATAGCACCAACAACAAAAGTTAAAAAGATTACAATGCGTTGTTGTTTTGCTAAGAATTTTGAAGAAATAATACCTACTTTGGCTAATAATATAATGGCTAAAGGCATTTCAAAGATAAAACCGAATGGCAATAAAAAGGCAATGACAAAGTCAAAATATTGTTTTAGCGAAAACATAGGTTGAAGTTCTTCAGTGCTAAAGCCCATTAAGAATTTTATCCCAGCTGGCATGACAAAGAAAAAGGAAAAGGCTAAACCAGCTAAAAATAAAATTAGCGAAATAGGCACGATAACGGAGATTAAATATCTTTCCATACCGATTAAGGCAGGTAAAACAAATCGCCATATTTGATATAAAACTATAGGTAGAGCAAGTAAAAATCCGACAAATACAGCAACTTTAATATAAGTAAAAAATGCCTCTGCTGGTTGCATATAATAAAGCTTTCCAGCAGGGCCTGTTAAGATGTGCATTATGTCTTCAATAAAATAATAAGCAACACAGCTACCAATACCTATAGCGATTAGTGAACGAATAAGGCGTTTTCTAAGCTCAGTAAGGTGAGCAATAATGGACATACTGCCATTATTTGTAGTTGTCTGCTCGTTAACTTCAGTTGTTGGTAAATTTTCTGAAGTTGAAGCAGTAACAGTATTAGCAGAAGTATGTTCGTTCATATCTTGAGACATAAATTGCTACCTCACTTTTTATCTTTTTTTTCGTCTTCATTTTTAGCATCAATAGTTTTTGTATTATCTTCTGTAGAAGCAGAACGGAATTCGCGAAGACTTTTGCCTACAGCTTTACCGATTTCTGGCAATTTACCAGGACCAAATACAACTAAAGCGATAACCAAGATTAATACAAGTTCAGGAATACCAATACTATACATTTAAATCACCTTTACTTTTATTTTTATTTTTAGTACTAAATAAAGAATATAATCTAAAAAGTAGTTGTCAATTATTATAGATTATTTAGTAGTTTTTTCAGGTTCAACTGGAGTTTTAGGTGTTGTTGTTTCTGTTTTTGCAGTAGTAGTATTTTTTTCTGTAGCAGTTTCTTGCATGAAGACAGGAGCTACAGCTGGTTGTTCTGGGTTAGCTGGATTAGGTGGTGTAGGAGTTATAGAAACGTTATTAGTAGTATTATTAACGGAATTTGATAATTCAGAAGTGGCTTTTTTAAATTCTTGTAAGCCTTTACCTACAGCACGACCAATTTCAGGCAATTTGCCAGGACCAAATACTACAAGACCAATGATTAAAATAAGGATAAGTTCAGGAAAACCAATACCAAACATTTAAGTCACCTCAGTAAAAATTTTATTTTAATAATCACGGCTACCAATAAAATTAGCTATTTCAATGAAAGATGTTCTAACTGACTGTGGTAAGCTATCAGGTAGAATATTTTTGGCGCGATTTAAAAATTCTGTAACAGTTTGTCTTGCAAAATCAATACTGTTGGAATTTTTTACGATATTAATAGCACGATTTAATTCTTCTAAGCTCATTTGACGATTTTCGATGATATTTTTTAACTCTTCGCTATTTTCGCCATGCTTATAGGCATGAATTACAGGAAGAGTAATTACACCTTGCAAAATATCGTTTCCAGCAGGTTTGCCGATTTTTTTAGAGTCAGAGGTTAAATCTAAAATATCATCAACTATTTGGAATGCCATGCCGATACAATAACCGTATTCACGGAGAGCATCAATTTCTTTTGCTGATAATTTAGCAACAATTGCACCGATTTCACAGCTAGTAGCAATAAAATTGGCTGTTTTTTTGGCAATGCGTTCATAATAAATATCAATAGAGTCTGGAATTGTATAACCAAAATGGTTTTGTAAGATTTCGCCTTCGCTTAAATCACAAACAATAGTTGCTAAGCGTTCAGAAATTCGCGTGCCATAATCATTTTTAGCAATGGCTGCAAATGCTTTAGCAAATAGATAGTCGCCAGTAAGTACGGCTATATTATTTCCCCATTTTGCATTGGCAGTAGCAGAACCACGGCGAGTAGCTGCATTATCTAAAACATCATCATGAACAAGAGAAGCTGTATGAATCATTTCTAGTGCCATAGCAAGAGGCATTACATAATCTTTATCTAAATTAGGATTACTCTTTGTCGCCAGAAGATATAAGGCGGGTCGAATACGTTTTCCGCCAGAGCTTATAAGATGATTTCCAATATCAGTTATAAGGTCAACAGGAGATGTAACCGTCTCATGTAATAAATTTTCTAGCGATGATAAATCTTTCTTAATAATGAAGAACATTTTGTTTTTTGTTAACAAATTATATCACCTGCATATTTCGAATTACTAACTTAATTAAGTTTACTACAAAATAGACATGTTAGTAAATAATAAATTATTATTATATGGCTTTCTTTAATGATAAATAAAAAGTAACAGACTAGGTTATGTATTATTATAGGTAAGTATTTGTATACATAGATGAAATGTAGGAAATAAACCCAGAGTTTATTCTTTTGTGCTATAATAAATACTAACAACTATTATGTTAATAGAGGTGCTAGCTATGAGAAAATTAATCTTATTAGGAACAGGCAATGCTATGGTTACAAAATGTTTTAATACATGTTTTGCCTTAAATATAGATGATGAATATTTTTTAGTTGATGCTGGTGGCGGAAATGGAATTTTAGCTCAATTAGAAAAAGCGCAAATAGATATGACAAAAATCCATCACTTATTTATTACACATGCGCATACAGACCATGTTCTCGGTGTAATTTGGGTAGTGCGTAAGATAGCTACGTTAATGAACCAAGGAAAATATGAAGGCAAATTACATATCTATTGTCATGATAAAGTAAAAATGGTAGTAGAAACTATTGCAAATTTGACTTTGAAAAAGAAAGATTTAGCACAAATTGGTAAAAATATTATTTTTGATGTAGTTGAAGATGGCGACCAAAGAGAAATCTTAGATATGCAAGTTATTTTCTTTGATATTTTATCTACAAAAGAAAAACAATTTGGTTTTAGTGCTGAATTTGCAGATGGCATGAATTTATGTTGTTTAGGTGATGAACCATATAATGATGTCTGTGAAATTTATGCTCAAAATGCCGATTATTTATTATCTGAAGCATTTTGTTTATATGGAGATAGAGATATTTTCAAACCATATGAAAAACACCATAGCACAGTAAAAGAAGCTTGCGAATTAGCGGAACAATTACAAGTTAAAAATTTGATTTTATATCATACAGAAGATAAACATATAGATAAACGCAAAGAATTATACACTGATGAAGGTAAACAATATTATTATGGAAATTTATATGTACCTGATGATTTAGATGTAATAAATTTGAAATAATAAAGAATAAATATTGATTTATTCATAGTAAAGTGCTATGATGTTCTTGTAACTAAATAAAGCAGTCTTTGGGGCAGGGTGCAATTCCCTACCGGCGGTAAAGCCCGCGAGCAATTATTTGCATGATTTGGTGAAATTCCAAAGCCGACAGTATAGTCTGGATGAGAAAAGATGGAAAGTTATAAATTAGTTTATAAAAGTGAATTAGTATAGATAATTAATTTATAATATAAAGCTGATTAGGCTGTTATTTGCAATGCATTTAACAGCCTTTTTTGTTTAATTCTTTAAAAATTATAACCAAAGAATGAACAGAAAGAATGGTGATTTTTTGAGTTACGATGAAAAATATATGCGACTTGCCATGCAGTTAGCAGAAAATGCAATCGGTAGAACTTCTCCTAATCCCTTAGTCGGTGCTGTGATTGTCAAAGATAATCGAGTTGTGGGTTGTGGCTGGCATAGAAAGGCAGGTACACCACATGCTGAAGTTCATGCATTGAATCAAGCAGGAGAATTAGCGCAAGGTGCTGATGTATATGTAACATTAGAACCGTGTGCTCATTATGGCAAAACGCCACCATGTGCTAAAGCTTTAGTAGAAGCAAAGGTAAAAAATGTATATGGCGGTTTATTGGACGTAAATCCTAAAGTTGCAGGCAAAGGTTTTAAGATTTTAGAAGATGCAGGTATTCATGTGGAATATGGATTTTTGCAAGATGAATTGCGTAAACAAAATGAAGTATTCTTTAAATGGATTGAGCATAAAAAACCATTTGTAGTCTTAAAAGCTGCTATGACTTTAGATGGAAAAATTGCTACAGCAACAGGTCAATCAAAATGGATAACAAATGAAACATCAAGAGCATATGGTTATAAATTACGTGATATTTATGATGGTATCATGGTAGGAATTAATACTGTGATAGAAGATAATCCTATGCTCACTGCTAGAGTGGATGGCGGAAAAAATCCAATTAGAATTGTTGTAGATAGCAGTTTAAAAATTGATATAAATGCTAATGTAGTACAAGATAAATCAGCAAAAACTATTGTTGCTACTACAGATAAAGCGGATAAAGATAAAATTTTAAAACTACAAGCTCAAAATGTTGATGTCATTGTAGTGGATAAAGATGAAAATGACAAAGTAGATATAGAAAAATTACTAAATATTTTAGGACAACAAAATATTTGTAGCATTTTAGTTGAAGGCGGTGCTACTTTAAGCGGAAGTTTTGTTGCAAAAAAATTAGTAGATAAAGTATATTTCTTTATTGCCCCAAAAATTGTTGGCGGTAAAGAAGCGAAAACTCCTGTAGCAGGAACAGGTATTTTAAATTTACAAGAAGCTCTAGCGCTAAAAGATATCCAAATTGAAAAATTAGAAGAAGATATTTTAATCATAGGTAGAGTAGATAAAGATAAGGTGTGATACAGTGTTTACAGGTATCGTAGAAGAAATCGGTGTTGTAAAGGCTATAGCAAAAGGCACTCATTCTATAAAATTATCTATTAAAGCTAAGAAAGTATTAGCAAATACACAATTAGGTGATAGTATTGCTGTAAATGGTGTATGTTTAACAGTTACTTTTTTAGCAAGTGATTATTTTATAGCAGATGTTATGCCCGAGTCCATGCGCAAGACGAATATGGGTTTATTAAAAATTGGCGATAAAGTCAATTTAGAAAGAGCTTTGACTTTATCAAGTAGATTAGGCGGTCATATTGTAAGTGGCCATATTGATGGCACTGCTAAAATTATTGAAATGAAAAAAGATGATAATGCTACACGTGTTACTTTAACAGCTAATGATAGAATTTTAAAATATATTATTTCTGAAGGTTCTGTTGCTTTAGACGGAGTAAGTCTTACTGTAGCACATTTAGGTGAAGATAATTTTGCAGTATCGTTAATACCACATACATCTGAAGTTACAACACTACTTAGTAAATCAGTAGGTTCGATAATTAATGTAGAAAATGATGTCGTGGGTAAATATGTAGAAAGATTATTGAGTTTTAAACAAGATAAACCAAAATCATCATCATTGAGTTTAGATTTTTTACGTGAAAATGGTTTTTAAGAAATGAGGTATAGACATATGGAATTTAAATACAATACAGTTGAAGAAGCTATTGAAGCATTTAAACAAGGTAAAATGGTATTAGTAACAGATGATGAAGACCGTGAAAATGAAGGCGATTTAATCGTAGCTGCTGAAAAAGCAACTCCAGAAATCATCAATTTTATGGCTACTCATGCTAAAGGTTTAATCTGCGTGCCAATGTCTGGCGAACTCATTGATAAAGCTGGTTTAAATCAGATGGTTAGCCACAATACAGATAATCATGAAACAGCTTTCACTGTATCTGTTGATGCTGTGGATACAACTACAGGTATTTCTGCTTTTGAAAGAGCTAGAACAGTTGAAGTTTTAATTGATGATAATGTAAAACCAGAAGATTTACGTCGTCCAGGTCATATGTTCCCTCTTCGTGCTAAAGAAGGTGGCGTACTTTGCCGTATTGGTCATACAGAAGCTACTGTAGATTTAGCAAAATTAGCAGGTTTAAAACCAGCAGGTCTTTGCTGTGAAATCATGAAGGAAGACGGTCATATGGCTCGTACTCCAGATTTAATTGAATTTGCCAAAAAACATGATTTAATATTTATAACTGTAGCTCAATTAGTAGAATATCGCAAAACTACAGAAAAAATGGTAGAAAAAGTGGCTGAAGCAGATTTTCCAAATAAATTTGGTCATTTTAGAGTAATGGCTTATGAAAGCAAATTAGATGGAAAATGTCATTTAGCTATTGTTAAAGGCGATGTAAGAAATAAAAAGAATGTATTAGTACGTGTTCATTCTGAATGTTTAACAGGTGATGTATTAGGTTCTATGCGTTGTGATTGTGGCGATCAACTTCATTTAGCAATGCAAAAAATTGAAGAAGCTGGTGAAGGTGTATTATTATATCTTCGTCAAGAAGGTCGTGGCATAGGTCTTGCAAATAAAATTAGAGCGTATGCACTTCAAGACCAAGGTAAAGACACAATTGAAGCAAATGTTTTATTAGGTTTTGCTCCTGATGAACGTGAATATGGTATTGGTGCTCAAATCTTAGAAGATTTAGGTTTATCTAGCATACGTTTATTGACTAATAATCCAGCTAAAAGAGCAGGTCTTGAAGGTTTTGGCTTAGAAATCGTAGAAAGAGTACCACTTCAAATTCCTGCTAATAAATATGATGCAGGTTATTTAAAAGTGAAAAAAGAAAAAATGGGACATTTATTAAAATAATAAATAGATACTAAATAATAATCTTTAATACAAATATTAAGTATAAAGAAAAGAGGTTTTTTTAATGGCTAATATATTAGAAGGATATTTAAATGGTAAAGATTTAAAAATTGGTATTGTTGTAGCTCGTTTTAATGAGTTCATTACAAGTAAATTATTATCTGGAGCAATCGATACACTTCGCCGTCATGAAACAAATGAAGATGATATTGATGTTGCTTGGGTACCAGGCGCATTTGAAATTCCTGTAGTAGCTAAAAAATTAGCACAAACAGGAAAATATGATGCTGTTATCTGTTTAGGTGCTGTTATTCGTGGGTCAACTACTCATTATGATTATGTATGTAATGAAGTATCTAAAGGTGTAGCTCAAGTAGGAATGAGCACAGGCGTACCTACTATTTTTGGTGTAGTAACTACTGAAAATATCGAACAAGCTGTAGAACGTGCTGGTACAAAAGCAGGTAATAAAGGTAGCGATGCAGCTATGGCAGCTATGGAAATGGCAAGCTTATTAAAGAAAATAAAATAATATTTTAAATAAATATAGATAAATACTAAAGAGGATATTTTTATAAAACATATAGAAATATCCTCTTTATTTAATTTATTATTAGTTTACATGTTTACATGAGTTTTTATAGATGATGTTGAAATTTGTTTTGAAACATGGTATATTTAATAAAAAATCTCTCTAGAAGCCTTAAAATCTCCTGAGATTAGACATGATGAGTTTTATAATCTCTAAATAAATTTTATTATTTTAAAACGTAAGTTACCACGTTGAGTATTAAGTAAATACTTAAGCAAAAAAGAAAGGATTTATTGAAAAGGTGTAACCTTATAAAGTAATTTATAAGTTTTCAGTAATGGTGATAATTGTGATTGATGTATGGGATATAACTATACCAGAATTAACAGGCCAAGAAAATAGGAAAATATATATATATCTTCCAAATTCTTATAATGAAAAACCAGACGAATATTATCCTGTATTATATATGTTTGATGGACAAAATGTATTTTTTGACAGCGATGCCACTTATGGAAAATCATGGGGATTAAAAGAATATCTTGAATATACAAATACACAAATGATAGTAGTGGCCCCAGCTTGTAATCAAAATCCAGATAATGGTAGATTAAAAGAATATACACCATATCCATTTAAAGATAAAACATTTGGAAATATCAAGAGCTTAGGAAAAATTACTATGGAGTGGTTTGTCAATGAATTAAAGCCAACAATTGATAATACTTTCCGCACACTCTCTGATAGAAATAATACATTTATCGCAGGAAGCTCCATGGGAGGATTAATGAGTTTATATGCAATACTTGAATACAATCATATATTCTCTAGAGCGGCAGCTTTATCACCATCTATATGGACAGGTCCACAAAAATTAGCCAAAATGATAAAAAACGCTAATATTAATCCAGATACTGTAGTTTATATGGATTATGGTACAGAGGAACTTCCACGATACAAACATATGATACAAAAATTTGCGATGATATCTTCAGTGTTGATGAAAAAAAATATCAGATTGAATGCTCGCATTGTGCCAAATGGTACGCATAGTGAAGCAAGTTGGGAAAAACAAATTCCTTTCTTTGTTGAAACTTTATTATATGAAAAATAAAAAATAATAAGAGGTGAATTTTAGCTACTATATGTAGTGATAGTTTATGGAAGTACAGTATTTTAAAAGATATAGCTATAATTTAAATAGAGATATGGAATTTAAAGTATATGGTCATGCAGGTAGACCAGTTTTATATATTCCTTGTCAAGATGGGCGTTTTTTTGATTTTGAGAATTTTAAAATGACAGATACTTGGGCTCCATGGATAGAAAGCGGTCAAGTGATGGTTTTTTCCATAGATACAATGGATAAAGAAACATGGTCAAATAAAGGCGCTGACCCAAGATGGAGAGCAGAACGTCATGAACAATGGATGAGATATATTACAGATGAAATGGTTCCTTTTATGCGAGATATGGTGAATTTGCGTAATGGTTGGACTGGTTATCCTGGAATAATGGTCTTTGGTTGTAGCTTAGGTGCTACACATGCAACAAATTTATTTTATCGTCGACCAGATTTATTTGATAGATTATTGGCATTAAGTGGTATTTACATTGCAAGCTATGGATTTGATGGCTATATGGACGATATTGTTTATAATAATTCTCCTGTGGATTATTTAAAAAATATGCCAGATGACCACCCATATATTCATTTATATAATCTAAAAAAATCTGTGATTTGCGTAGGTAAAGGAGCTTGGGAAATACCTTCTTCAACAGGTCAACTTGATGATATTTTGAGAGAAAAAAATATTAATACTTGGGTAGATTATTGGGGCTATGATTGCAGTCATGATTGGGATTGGTGGTATAAACAAGTAGCTTATTTTGTACCATATTTACTAGATTAAGACGAAGAGAGATGAAAGAAAGGATAATATTATGAAGAATTTTATATTTATATCTCCCAATTTTCCTGAGAATTATTGGCATTTTTGCAGAGAATTAAAAAACAATGGCTTAAATGTCTTAGGTATTGGTGATGCTCCTTATGATTATTTATGCCCAGAATTAAAAGATAGTTTAAATGAATATTATAAAGTTGGCAGTCTTGAAAATTATGATGAAGTTTGTAGAGCTGTAGATTTCTTTAGAAATAAATATGGTGAGATTGATTGGTTAGAGTCCAATAATGAATATTGGTTAGAACGCGATGCTAGATTGCGTACAGATTTTAATATTAAAACTGGTTTTCATAATGAAGATATGCCAAAGGTAAAATATAAATCGAGAATGAAAGAGTTTTATGCTCGAGTTGGCATACCTACAGCTCGCTATCATATTGTAGATAGCTGGGAAAACTGTATGGCGTTTATTCAAGAAGTTGGTTATCCTGTAATTGTAAAACCTAATAACGGTGTGGGTGCTAGCTTCACATATAAACTTAATAATCAAGATGAAGTGGCATATTTCTTTGCAACAAAATTTTCGCACATAGAATATATTATGGAAGAATACATATATGCAGAGATAAATTCTTATGATGCGATTATCAATTCTCATGGAGAGCCAATTTTTGAGATTGGTAATGTAACTCCAATGTCTATTATGGACGTGGTAAATAATGCAGATAATAGTATTTTTTATATTTTAAATAATTTAGCTGATGATACACGTGCTATGGGCGGAGCTACAGTAAAAAGCTTTGATGTAAAAAGTCGTTTTGTGCATTTTGAATTTTTCCGTTTATTGAAAGACCATGAAGGTTTAGGTAGAAAAGGTGAGCTCATTGGGCTTGAAGTAAATATGAGACCAAGTGGCGGTATTAGCCCAGACATGATGAACTTTTCTCAAAGTACTAATGTATATAAAATTTGGGCAGATATGATAGCATATGATAGTTCCTTAAGAGGAATTGGTCAGACTGCTTTTTGTGCATTTGCTGGTCGTCGTGATGGTAAAAACTTCGTGATGAGTGATGAAGATATAATGCATAAATACGGTGCTAACATGAAGATGTCAGGACGAGTAGCGGATGCTCTTTCTGGGGCAATGGGAAATCAAATGTATATAGCTAATTTCAATACAAAAGAAGAAATGGACGCTTTTTATAATGATGTGTTAGCTTGTAGATAAACTTTAAAACTAAATATAAAAGACAAAAAAGATGAGATATTTTAAATAGATATCTCATCTTTTTATTTTGGATTTTTAGGCTATGCAGTAAAATAATAAGGGGAATAATTTAGTTTTGAAGGTGATAAAAGTGTTTGTAGAAGAAAGACATGCTTTGATTATACAAGAATTAAAAGAAAATGGTCGTGTGAAAGTAAAAGAGTTAAGTGCAAAATTTAAGGTCAGTGAAGATTTAATTCGTAAGGATTTAGCTTTATTAGCTCAGCAAGGCAAATTGAAAAAAACGTATGGCGGAGCTGTATTAGTAAAGGAAAATGTGCATCGTGAATTTGCTACACAAAGAAAATCCATTAATTTAGTAGCTAAGCAAAAGATAGCACAAAAAGCATTATCCTTGATAAAAGATGATTATGTTGTATTTTTAGATATATCTACGATAAATATTGAGCTGGCTTATCTCATTGCTAAAAGTGATTTGAAAGCTATTATTGTAACGAATATGTTGGAGATAGTGAATATATTGGCAAAATCAAATATAAGAGTGATTTTTATCGGTGGAGAATTTGATTTTGGCAAAGATGGTTTTGTGGGCAGCTTAACAATAGAGATGTTGAAAAATTTCCGTTTTGATTTAGCTTTTATGGGTGTTGTCAGTGTGGATATTCACGATAATGCAGTAACTACTTATATGGCAAATGATGGTATTACGAAAAAAGAAGTGTTAAATATTAGTAGAAAAAGTTATATGATGGCAGAAAGTGAAAAATTAAAACAATCGGGAAGTTATAAATATGCTAATATCGAAGATTTTCAAGGAATAATTACTGATGAAAATTTGACGGAAACAGAAGAAAAAGAATTATTAAAATATAATATAGAAATTATCAACAGATAAAATAATAATAAATAATAAAAAATAATATAAATTTGTTGACAATAATAAGAAATTTTATATAATAAAATTAATGAATGGAATTTTCTGACAGTTGCTTATAGTTGAGGAGAGTGTATTTATGACAAAAAATCGCATACAAATTTTAAAAGAAAAAATGTTGTCCCAACCTAGATATGTCAGTATAGAACAAGCATTAATTATTACAAAAACATATAAACAACATGAAAATGAACCTATAATTTTAAAACGAGCTTATGCACTAGTAAATGCTTTGCGAGAATTAGAAATCGGTATAGAAAATGAAGAATTGATAGTGGGAAATCGCACTAAAGGTGTGCGCTATGGTGTTGTTTTTCCTGAAAGCGGTATTTCTTGGGTGGATAGAGAATTTGAAACTATTCCCACACGAAAACAAGATAAATTTTTAGTAAGAGATGAAGATATAAAAATTTTTCGTGAGCAGATAGTACCTTACTGGAAGGGCAAAAGTCTAGAAGATGTAATAAAACAAAATTTTGGACAAGAAATAAGTGTGATAAACAAAGTAGTAAAAATAAATCAAACAGACCATGCACAAGGTCATATTTGTCCAAATGTAGAAAAATGGCTACAAAAAGGGGTCAGCGGTCTACTAGAAGATGCTCAAAATCATTATGAGAATGCAGATGAAGATAAGAAAAATTTTTATCAGGCAATAATTATTGTGATGAAAGCTGTACAAGATTTTATGCTTCGTTATCATGATTTATTGATTGCTACTGCCAAAACTGATGAAAAAAATAGAGCTAGCTTAATAAAAGTAGCCGATATTTGTAAAAATATCAGCCAAAGACCACCGCAAACATTTCATGAAGCTGTGCAGGCTACATGGTTTTTATTCGTGATTTTGCATATGGAAAGTAATGCGTCTAGTTTTTCTCCAGGTAGATTAGATAAAATTTTATATCCATATTATATAAAAGATATAGAAAATAATATTTTAACTAAAGATGAAGCTTTAGAAATTATTGAATGTCTATGGTTAAAATTCAATGAAATTGTTTATTTACGCAATCAGCATAGTGCAAAATACTTTGCAGGTTTTCCTATTGGCTTTAATATAGCTGTTGGCGGTGTAGATGAACATGGTAATGATTTTAGCAATGATTTATCAGAACTATTTTTATCAGCACAAGAAGATTTAGGCTTGCCACAACCTAATTTATCGGTAAGACTTCATGAAAAAACTAATGATAAATTATTAAAACATGCTATTCGTGTAGTAGCCAAAGGCAGTGGAATGCCACAATTTTTCAATGATAAAGCTATCATTAAAGAAATGGAAAATTTAGGTGTAACTCATCAAGATGCTATGAATTATGCTATTGTTGGCTGTGTAGAACTCACAACTCAGGGCAATAATCTTGGTTGGAGTGATGCGGCTATGTTCAATATGAATAAAGTATTAGAGTTAACTTTAAATCATGGTAGATGTCTATTGACAGATAAACAGATGGCACCTGATTTTGGTTCACTTAGTACTTATAAAACTTTTGCAGATTTAGAAATAGCTTTAGAGCAAACAATGAATTATTTTGTAGAAAAGATGATACCTTGTTGTGAAGCTGTGGAAAAAGGTCATATTGCAATATTGCCAACAGCATTTTTATCTAGTGTAATTGATGATTGCATGGAAAAAGGCATTGATGTAACAAAAGGTGGAGCAAAATATAATTTATCGGGAATACAATTTATTCAGGTGGCTAATTTAGCAGATAGTTTAGCTGTGATAAAACAATTAGTATTTGATGAACAAAAAGTATCAGCAAAAGTTTTAGAAGAAGCTTTGAAAAATAATTTTGCTAATCAAGAAATTCTTTGTCAAAAATTATTAAATCATGTACCTAAATACGGCAATGATATTGCTTGGGTAGATGAATTGGGCGTTAAATGGGCTAGAAAATTCAGAGCAAAACTCAGAGAATTTACAAATTATCGAGGTGGAGCTTATCATATGGGCATGTATACAGTTAGTGCTCATGTGCCTATGGGCGAAAATTTAGGAGCTAGTGCAGATGGTCGTTTATCGCAAACTCCATTAGCAGATGGCGGTATGTCTGCTGTATATGGTAGAGATTTGAATGGCCCAACAGCAGTACTGAAATCTGTTTCCCGTTTAGATAATAATTTGACGACAAATGGCGGATTATTGAATATGAAGTTTTTGCCAGAATTTTTCCAAACACAGACAGGTATAGATAAATTTGCTAATTTTTTAAGAACTTTTGTCGATTTAGAAATACCGCATATTCAATTTAATGTAGTGTGTAGAGAAGATTTGCTAAAAGCTCAAAAAAATCCAGAACAATATAGTTCACTCACTGTTAGAGTGGCAGGTTATACAGCGTATTTTACAGAGCTTGCAGGGGAGTTACAAAATGAAATCATTGCCAGAACAACATATGATAATGTCTGAAGATAAAGGCTTAGTTTTTGATATTAAGCGTTTTGCTGTGCATGATGGGGCAGGAATTCGTACAACTGTATTTTTGAAGGGCTGCCCCCTTCGTTGTAAATGGTGTCAAAATCCAGAAGGATTGGATTATAAACAGCAGATATTATATTTAGAAAATAAATGTATAAAGTGTAAGACTTGTGAGCATATTGCCGAAAATGATGCGATAAAATTTGTAGATGATAAGATGAATATAAATCGTCAGCAAGATAGCAATTGGTTGCAGATCATAGAAGAATGTCCAACAAGAGCCTTGCAATTTGATAGTAAATACTATAATTTACCAGAAATTATGCAAGAAATAACGAAAGATGAAGCTTTTTTTAAATATGGTGGAGGTGTTACGCTTTCTGGCGGAGAGCCATTATTCCAACATGAATTTGCCTTAGCTATATTAAAAGCATGTAAGCAAAAGAATTTGCATACAGCGATAGAAACATCATTATTTGTTAAACGAGAAGTTTTAGCCAAAATATTGCCATATGTTGATGAGTTTTATACTGATTTAAAAATTTTTGATAACGATTGGCATAAAAAATGTACAAATGTAGATAATCAAGTAATAAAAGATAATTTAAAGTTTTTATTGCAAACTGATAAAAAAGATTGTGTAATTGTAAGAACACCGCTTATTCCAACATTGACGGCTACAAAAGAAAATATTGAGCAAATCAGTAGATTTATTAGTAGTTGTTATGATAAAGTAAAGTATGAATTATTAAATTATAATCCATTAGCAAAAGCTAAATATAGTTATTTAGATAAAAAATATTATTTTACAGAAAATCCTAAATTGTATAGCAATGCACAATTGCAATTTTTTTATGATATTGCTAAACAAAATGGAATAAAAAATTTAATTATTGAATAGGAGCGATAATAATGAAAATTTTAGTTGACCATGCTGACATTAATGCCATTAAAAAAATGTATGAATATTATCCTGTAGATGGTGTTACTACAAATCCTTCAATTTTGAAAAAAGCAGGAAGAAATCCTTTTGATGTTTTAAGTGAAATCAGAGCTTTTATTGGCAGTGAAGCTGAACTTCATGCACAAGTTATCTCTAAAGATGCGCAAGGTATGATCAAAGAAGCTTATAAAATGCGTGAAGTATTAGGTGAAAATACTTTTATCAAAATTCCTGTAATTCCAGAAGGATTAAAAGCAATCAAAGCTTTAGCTAAAGAAGGCGTAAATATCACAGGTACTGCAATTTACAATCAGATGCAAGGCTTTTTAGCAGGTAAAGCAGGGGCAAAATATGTAGCACCATATGTAAATCGTATTGATAATTTAGGTGCAAATGGTATTCAAGTAGCAAAAGATATTCATGATATGTTGAAAAATGCAGGTCTTGAAACTGAAATTTTAGCTGCAAGTTTTAAAAATTCCCAACAAGTATTAGAGCTTGCTAAATATGGTGTAGGTGCAAGCACAATTGCTCCAGATGTAATTGAAAATCTCATCAAAGTTGATGCTGCAAGATGTGCAGTTGATGTATTTGTAAAAGATTTTGAAGCTCTTTGTGGCGAAAATAAAACTATGAATAATCTTTAATAAAAGAAGAAAAGATTTCTTGAATTTTCAAGAAATCTTTTTTGTTAGGAAGATATTTTTAGAATGATAAATGCAAGTATGTATTTTTTTTTAGAAAAATGCTAGAATAATTTTATTATAAAGATAAAGAGGTGCTTTGATATGAAAATTGGAATTATTAGCGATACACATGGTTGTCATGAAAGATTTTCACTTGCTTTTGATAAATATTTTAAAGATGCAGATATGATTATTCATGCAGGAGATGTTTTATATCATGGACCAAGAAATCCTATGCTTTCCGATTATAATCCTGCCAAACTTGCAGAAAAATTAAATGCTTGTAGTATGCCTGTGGTTATCTGCCGTGGTAATTGTGATAGTGAAGTTGATACTTTAGTATTAGATATGCCAATTCAAGCACCATATACTTATGTAGTAGCAGAAGGCTTAAAGATAGTTACTACTCATGGTCATTATGTAGAAACAGATGAAGCAAAAGATAAAATGGCTAAAGCTTTAAAAGCAGATATTTTCATTTCTGGTCATGTGCATATTAATGTTTTAGAAAAAAGAGGAAATACAGTATTTTTAAATCCGGGTTCTCCATCACTTAGTAAACGTGAAGATAATAGAGCAACTGTAGCTGTATTAGAGGATAAAACTATTAAAATTATCGATATAGATACAGATGAAGTGATAATGACTTTGACATTATGATAAGAATTGCTATAATAAGTGAGGATACAAATGAAATCAGTTGTATCCTCTATTATTTTGTATAGGTAATTAGTATTTTTAGAAGAAAAGAAGAAATGGTAGGTAATTATGTTCAATATTAGAGAGCATCGAACACTGCGTCGGTTAGATTTGCCTTTGACTTTAGCAGTCATTGGAATTTTAATAGTAGGTCTTATTACAATAGCTAGTGCAACTCATGTAAATACACCTAGCGATGATAGATATTGGTATTTACAAAGACAGGGCATGTTTGCAGTTGGTGGATTGATTTGGGCTTTTATGATAACGAATTTTTTCGATTATCGAGCTTTGAAAAACTGGGGTAATAAGATATATATTTTCAATTTAATCATGTTACTTGCTGTTATGTTTTTCGGTCATGCAGCATTAGGGGCACAGCGTTGGATACAGATAGGGCCTATCAGTATACAGCCATCAGAGTTTTCTAAAGTAATTATGATTATCGCTTTGGCGACATTATTAGAAAGTCGAATTGGACATCTAAGCAAATGGAGAGAAGTAATACCAGTTGCTTTATTTGTTTTAGTGCCGTTCTTATTGGTAGCAAAACAGCCGGATTTGGGTACAGGTTTAGTATTTTTAGCTATTTTCTTGGGTATGATTTTCGTCGCAGGTATTAGTTTAAAAATATTAGGAATTGTATTTGGTGCATTTTTGGCGATGTTGCCGATAATATGGCAATTTTTACATGATTATCAAAAAATGCGTATCATGGTATTTATTGACCCAAATGTTGACCCATTAGGCTCAGGATATCATATCATACAATCAAAAATAGCCATTGGTTCAGGAATGCTTTTTGGTAAAGGTCTTTTTGGTGGTACACAAAGTCAATTAAACTTCTTACCAGAAAATCATACGGACTTTATTTTCGCCGTTGTTGGTGAAGAATTTGGTTTTATTGGTGCAGCATTTTTATTATGTCTGTATTTAATCGTATTGTGGCGTGGTGTTAAAATAGCGCGAGAATGTAAAGACGCTTTTGGTATGTTATTAGCTTCAGGCATTACCTCTATGTTAGCTTTCCATTTATTAGTAAATGTAGGTATGACAATGGGGGTTATGCCAGTAACAGGTATACCACTTCCTCTTATGAGTTATGGTGTAAGTTCATTGTTGACGAATGTAACATGTTTAGGCTTATTGATGAATATTCATATGAAGCAACAAAGTTTACACTTTTAATTTTTAGTCGAAAAATTAATTTTCATTATTCGTTTTAAAATAATATGGAGATGTAGTGAAATCTTTTCCATATGGTTTAAACGGATTAAAGCATAAATTATATAATTCAGTAGCGTAAGTATCTATAGCTAACATTTCTTCAAACGTTGTCAATTTTTGTTGGCAACGTTTTTTGCTGTCTAAATATGATGTTGTTTTAGTTATAATAGGAATAGAAGCATTTTTTTTCATTTGTTTAAGTAATTCTGTACCCTTATCATTAAAAGCTAAAACACGGGCATATAAAGCGCCTGTATCATCAAATCTTTGTATAAGGTCTTTAGTTATATTTAGTAGTAAATATAATGTTAAACGTTGTAAATTTGTCAAAGGATATCTTTTCGATTTTAATTTTTGAAAGAAATCTTGTAAATTGATAGCTTCATTGGCAGTTTTTAACAATTTATATTCTAATCCTTCGCGAATACCATAAATTTTTGTTAATTCATCAAGTTTAGCTAGTCGTAATTTACTGATTAAATTGGTAAACAGATAATCTAAATGAGGTAAATCTTGTGTTTGGTGAATTTCTTGCAAAAGAAAATAAGTTTCATCTGGTACAACTTGTTTAAGCTTGGAAAAATTGCTATTATTTGTATATAAAGAATGGCGAATGGCTGTACCACTAGCAAAATTTTCTTGATAATTCAAGTTATTATGTTCTGCTTTCATGCGTTGAATTATATTTACGGTTAAAGGCTTTTCTAAATTTAAATTAGCTTTTAAATATTCAATGCCTAAAATAGTATTAGGAGCTTTTAAAATATCTTCAGAAATATTGGTGAGATTACTTAAAACTTCACTAGTTACAGCAGCATATGATTGACCATCAGCAAGTTTATTTTTTAACATTTGTTGAAATTTTTCACTTTGAGAAGTTTGGGCAATAAATGTTAACTCTTTTTCATTAGTGTATTCGCTACCAAAACAAATAGTATCTACACAGTGTAATTTATGCAGTAAATCAATGCCACCTTTGGCAAAATATTGGGCGCTACGAACAGCAAATACAAAAGGAAGCTCAATGACTAAATCAATGCCATTAGCTACAGCAAGTTTAGCTCTTTGCCATTTATCAACTAAGGCAATTTCTCCACGTTGCGTGAAATTACCACTCATAACAGCGATGAAATAGCTGTCAGGAAAATTTTCTTTATGTTTTTGAATGAGATATTTATGACCATTATGAAATGGATTATATTCACTAATAATTCCAGTTATTGACATTTTTAATTCACTTTCTTTGATTTTTATTTTATAATTTTTTTAGCGATAAAAAATATTTTAGCATAGAAGTAAAATTTTTCCTAAAAATTTTACTTGGATTGTTTGACAAAATATATAGCTACGGCTATAATGAATTGAGGTTGATTGCAATGATGAAAATAAATGTATCGGAAATAGCTGAACAAATTGGTCATGAAAAGGCTTTTAGTTTTGATGCAAAACCCGAAGACATTGGGCCACTTTTAGATGATTGTAAATTAGAAGGTCCCATCATGGTCAAAGGAACCGCAACTAATACTGGTACTTGTTTTCGCTTAGAGGGAAAGATTTTTTGCACTATTTCAGAGATTTGTGATAGATGTTTAGAATATTTCCAGACAAAAAGTGAATATTCTTTTGCGGAAGAATATACAAGAGATGAAGAATTTGCAAAAATTAAAGAGATAAATCATTTTGACGGCGATATTATTAATATCGGCGATTTAGTGCGTGATATTATAATTTCTGCTCAGCCGACAAAACATTTATGTTCCAAAGATTGCAAAGGATTATGTAGTGTATGCGGTGCTAATTTGAATAAAACCGAATGCGGTTGCAATAGGGAAAGTATTGACCCAAGACTTGCAGCTTTGCAGGATTTATTGAAAAAATAGGTAAAAGCAATTTAGCTTGAAGAACCTTTAGTTATTTAAGGAGGTGTGTAGTAAATGGCAGTACCTAAGCGTAAAATGTCAAAAGCTCGTCGTGACAGACGTCGTGCTAACTGGAAATTAGAAGCTCCTGGTTATGTTGCATGCCCTCAGTGTCATGAACCAAAAATGCCTCATCATGTTTGCACTGAATGTGGTTATTATGATGGTAAAGAAGTTATCGCTTCTGCAGAATAATTTTCTGGAGCGAATTAGTATGCTCCCTTTATAGATATAGTGATATTAAATTTCTCTATCTATAAAGGGAGCATATTTTATTTTATAGTAAAAATAAATGTATTTTTGAGTTGGATTTTATCTTGTATAGTCAATTAGTTAAGGGAAATTATACTTGCCAATTAGAAAAAAAGTTTGTATAATAACCAATTGTAACTGATTATATTATCTGGTACTAAAAGTTGGTGTGAAGGATGACACGTGAAAAAAAGCGAATAAGACAAAGTCTATTAATAGATTATGTGAAATCCAAACCCTTCTTTACGGATGAGGAATTGGCAAAACTTTTGAATGTTAGTATACAGACTATTAGGTTAGACCGTTTAGAGCTAGGTATACCAGAGCTTAGAGAGCGAGTAAAACAATTAGCTGAAGCTACGCAGAAAAAAGTTAAATCTATTAGTAGTAGTGAAGTTTCTGGGGAACTATTAGAATTAGAATTGGGAAAATCAGGCATTTCGCTAATGAATATCACTGAAGATATGGTTTTTGAAAAAACTAAAATAGCAAAAGGTGCATATATGTTTGCACAGGCAAATTCATTAGCCTTAGCATTGATTGATGCTCCCATGGCGGTAACAGGTGTTGCTAATATAAAATATAAAGCTCCAGTTCGTGTTGGCGATAAATTAATCGCTAAAGCAGAGTTAAAACACAAACGAGGAAATAAATTCTTTGTTTGGGTGAAAATTAAAAATGTTACAGAAGAAGTTTTTAGAGCAAAATTTATTCTTGTTTCATTAGAAGATAATGGAGGATCCGAGGTATGAAAATTGCAGTAGATGCTATGGGCGGAGATTTTGCACCTAAAGAAATTGTAGCAGGTGCAATACTTGCAGCTAAACGCTATGATTGTGAAATTGTACTAGTCGGTGATCAAACTCAAATTCAAAAAGAGTTAGATAAAAATTATCCAGAATGGAGAAAAAGTACCATCTCCATTCATCATGCTAGTGATGTAGTGGGCATGGGTGAACACCCTGGAGTAGCAGTGCGTAGAAAAAAAGATTCTTCTATCGTTGTAGCTACTCGTTTAGTAAAAGAAGGCAAATGTGATGCTGTATTATCTGCAGGTAATACAGGTGCAGCAGCAGCATCAGCGTTATTTATTTTAGGCAGAATAAAGGGAATTGATAGACCTTCAATTGCTACACCTATACCTACAGGAAAAGGTAGCGTTACTTTATTGTTAGATTCAGGTGCAAATGTAGATTGTAAACCAAAGCATCTTTGCCAAAGTGCATTGATGGGGTCAATCTATGCCAAATGTATGCTAGGATTAGAAAATCCAGCTGTAGGTTTATTAAATATTGGTGAAGAAGCAACTAAAGGCAATGAACAAGCTCAAGCAACATATCCTATGTTAAAAAGCATGAAAACTATTAATTTTAAAGGAAATGCTGAAGGTCGAGATATACCAACAGGTCAATTTGATGTGGTAGTTTGCGATGGATTTGTAGGAAATGTTGTTTTAAAATTTGCTGAAGGTTTAGCAAAAACTTTAGTTAGTTTAGCTAAAGATGCTATAAATAAAGGTGGTATATTAGCTAAATTAGGAGCATTAATGTTAATGCCTGCCTTAAAAAAATTAGGAAAAGATATAGATGTTTCTGAATATGGTGGAGCTCCTTTACTAGGAGTAAATGGTTGTTGTATAATATCTCATGGTAGTTCTAATGCAAAAGCTATTTGTAGCGCTATTAGACAAGCTAGTGAATTTGTACAAAAAGATGTAATAACTCAAATTCGAGACAATATAGACAAGGAGGAGATTTGGAGCCATGACACTGAAGTTAAATAGTGCAGGCATTATTGGAATAGGATATCATGTTCCAGAAAAAATCCTCACTAATGCAGATATTGAAAAATTAGTAGATACTAATGACGAATGGATAACAGAACGTACAGGTATCAAAGAAAGACGTATTTCTGCAAAAGATGAGCCAACATCAGAATTAGCGTATAAAGCTGCTATTAAAGCTTTAGAAGATGCGAAAGTATCTGCTGAAGAATTAGATATGATAATAGTAGCGACAATCTCTGCCGATTGTAATACCCCATCAACAGCATGTATTTTGCAAGAAAAATTGGGAGCTAAAAATGCAGCAGCTTTTGATTTATCTGCGGCATGTTCTGGTTTTGTTTATGGGTCTGCAATTGCAACACAGTTTATTGAAACTGGTGTTTATAAAAAAGTATTAGTTGTAGGTGCTGAAACATTATCTAAATTTGTAAATTGGCACGACAGAAATACTTGTATCATCTTTGCTGATGGAGCAGGTGCTGCTGTATTTGGTGAAGTTGAACAAGGTTATGGTATGTTATCTTTTGATTTGGGTGCTGATGGAAGTGGCGCTACCACTATTGAAATTCCAGGTGGGGGAAGTAAACATCCAGCAGACCAAGAATCTATAGATAATCATATGCATTGCTTGCATATGAACGGAAAAGAAACATTCCGCTTTGCTGTAAAAGCTATGGGCTCTACAGTAATGAAATCTTTAGAACGTGCTGGATTGCAAAAAGAAGATATTGATTATTTAATTCCGCATCAGGCAAATATTCGTATTATTGAATCTGCAGCAAAACGTTTGCATTTACCAATGGATAAAGTATTTGTAAATATAGAAAAATATGGTAATGCATCAGCGGCATCTATTCCAATTGCAATGGCTGAAGCTTATCAATCTGGAAAATTGAAAAAAGGCGAAATCATAGCTCTTTCTGGTTTTGGTGCAGGTCTTACATGGGCATCTTGCATTATGAAATGGGCTAAGGAGGACTAAACAATGTTCGAAAATAATCCTATCTGTAAATTATTAAATATTAAATATCCAATTTTTCAAGGTGGTATGGCTTGGCTTGGTACAGCTGAATTAGCAGCTGCAGTGTCTAATGCTGGTGGTCTTGGAATAATTGGTGCTGGACATATGCCTCCTGATCTTTTAAGAGCTGAAATTCAAAAAGTAAAACAATGGACAGACAAACCATTTGGTGTAAATATCATGCTTATGTCTCCATTTGTTAAAGAAGTTATTCAAGTAGTGCTTGATGAACGTGTACCAGTTGTAACAACAGGGGCAGGAAATCCTGGTGAATATATACCTGCATTTAAAGAAATTGGTACTAAAGTAATACCAGTTGTTGCATCTGTCGCACTTGCAAAACGTTTAGCTCGCACTGGTGTTGATGCACTTATTGCCGAAGGAACAGAAAGTGGCGGACATGTAGGAGAAATCACTACAATGACACTTGTACCTCAAGTTGTAGATGCAGTAGATATCCCAGTTATTGCAGCTGGTGGTATAGCTGACGCTCGTGGCATGATGGCAGCATTTGCTCTTGGTGCTCAGGGCGTACAAATGGGTTCAAGATTTGTAGTTTCTAGTGAATGTATCGCTCACGAAAATTATAAAAAATTAGTTTTACGTGCAAAAGACCGTTCTACTGTTGTAACAGGTCGTTCTACAGGGCACCCTGTACGCGTTATAGCTAATAAATTAACTCGTAAATTTGATGAATTAGAAAAAGCAAATGCACCAGTTGAAGAAATTGAAAAATTAGGTGCAGGTGGATTAAATCTTGCAGCAAGAAAAGGCGATGTAGAAATGGGTTCTGTAATGATTGGACAGATTGCAGGTATGTTAAACGAAATAAAACCTGTTCAAGAAATTATAGATGATATCGTAAATAATCTTGCTAAAGTGATGGAAAACACACAAAACATTTGCAAATAAATAATAAATTTATAAAAATAATGGCGAAAGGGTGATTACTAAATGAGTAAACTCGCGTTTTTATTTCCAGGACAAGGTTCTCAAGTAGTGGGAATGGGTAAAGATTTTTATGACAAATATGATATTGCGAAAAAGTTATTTAAAGAAGCTGATGAAGCACTTGGTTATTCCATCATGGACATGTGCTTTAACGGACCAGCAGAAGATTTAAAACTTACAGCAAATACTCAACCTGCTATTTTGACTATGAGCGTTATTTGTAACGAATTATTAAAAGAAAACGGAATTGCTCCAGAAATCGTAGGCGGTCATAGTTTAGGTGAATACTCTGCACTTGTAGCAGCAGGCTCTTTAAAATTTGCAGATGCAGTATATCTCGTTCATAAACGTGGTATGTACATGCAAGAAGCTGTTCCTGTTGGTGAAGGCGGAATGGCAGCTGTAATTGGTCTTGATCGTGATAAAATTGTAGAAATTTGTGAAGAAGTAAGTGCAAGCACTGCTTTAGTACAGGCTGTAAACTTCAATTGCCCAGGTCAGATTGTAATTGCAGGTACTGCTAAAGGTGTAGAAAAAGCTAGTGAAGAAATGACAAAAACTGGTGCAAAAAAATGTGTTATTTTACCAGTTAGTGCACCATTCCATAGTAAATTAATGGAACCTGCAGCTGAAAAACTTGCTGTAGAACTTGATAAAGTTGTTGTATCTGATGCTACTATTCCAGTAGTAACAAATGTTACAGCTGAAGCTTTAACAAAAGCAGAAGATATCAAAGTAAGTCTTGTAAAACAAGCTGCAAGCCCTGTAAAATGGGAAGATTGTATCGCAACAATGAAAGATTTTGGTGCTGATACTTATGTTGAAGTAGGTCCAGGTAAAGTTTTATGTGGATTTAATAAACGTATTGACCGTAAATTGAAATCTTTAAACGTAGAAAATATAGAATCTCTTGAAAAAACTCTTGACTATTTCAAGGAGGTTCGATAATATGCTTTTAGATGGTAAGGTTGCGTTAGTAACAGGAGCATCTCGTGGAATTGGTCGTGCAGTTGCTATTGAACTTGCAAAAGAAGGTGCTACTGTAGCTATCAATTATGCAGGAAATGTGGCTGCTGCTGAAGAAGTAAAGAATATAATTACTGATATGGGCGGCAAAGCTATGATTGTTCAAGCTGACGTTAGTGATGAACAGGCTGCTAGTGAAATGGTAGAAAAAGTAATAGCTGAATTTGGACAGATTGATATTTTAGTAAATAATGCGGGTATAACTCGTGATGGTTTATTCATTCGTATGAAATCTCAGGATTGGAATGCTGTTATTAATACAAATTTAACAGGTATTTTTAACTGTACAAAAGTAGCGGCAAAATATATGATGAAAAAACGTTCTGGAAAAATTATCAATATGACTTCTGTTTCTGGTATAATGGGAAATATAGGTCAGACAAATTATTCTGCTGCTAAAGCTGGTGTAATTGGTTTTACAAAATCTTTAGCTCGTGAAATGGCTAGTCGTGGTATTACCGTTAACGCTGTAGCTCCTGGTTTTATTGCTACTGATATGACAGCAGCTATGCCAGAAAAAGCACAGGCTCAAGTAGTGGGCTCTATTCCGCTTGGCAAAATGGGTCAGCCAGAAGATATTGCAAATGCAGTAGTATTTCTGGCATCTGATAAGGCTTCATATATTACAGGACAGGTTGTCAATGTAGATGGCGGTATGGTAATGTAATAATGAATAAATAAAAGGTTATTCTGAGGAGGAGGTGACGAGGAATGGCTACTTTTGATAAAGTAAGAGATATCGTTGTTGATCAGTTAGGCGTTGAAGCTGATGAAGTTAATATCGATTCTACTTTCATCGACGATTTAGGTGCAGATTCTCTTGACATTGTTGAATTAATCATGGCTTTCGAAGAAGAATTCGGTATTGAAATTCCTGACGAAGCTGCTGAAAAAATTAAAACAGTTCAGGACGTTGTATCCTATATAGACCAAAATAAATAATTTTAGCGTTTCCTTAGAAAAGTCCCGTGGTTACTCCACGGGACTTTCTAAAGATAATAGAAGAAAAGCGGATTGGAGGAGTTATTTTTGAAACTTCCTGAATTGAAAATTGGCAATAAAATTGCAAAAGTACCTATTATTCAGGGGGGCATGGCTGTTAGATTATCAACGGCAAGACTTGCAGCTGCTGTCGCTAATGAAGGCGGCATTGGTTTGATTGCTGCATCTGGTATGCCTACTGATGAATTAAGGTATGAAATTCGCTTGGCGCGATCTTTAACGTCTGGAATTATTGGTATTAACATCATGGTTGCAGCTAGAGGTTTTAGTGAAATTGTAAAAACTGCTATCGAAGAAGGTATTGACCTTGTAGTAGCTGGTGCAGGATTTTCCCGCGATATGTTTGGTCTTGGACAAGAATCTGGTACACCAATCGTACCGATTGTTTCATCTGTTAAATTAGCGAAAATATCCCAACGTCTTGGCGCTGCTGCTATTGTGGTTGAAGGAAAAGAAGCTGGCGGACATTTAGGAACTAGTACATCTATACGTGAATTAATTCCTGATATCGCAAAAGCTGTGGATATTCCTGTTGTTGCAGCAGGCGGAGTGCTTTCCGGTCAAGACATTGTTGATCTTATAAAGATGGGCGCAAGTGGTGTACAAATGGGTTCACGCTTTGCTGCCAGTGAAGAATCCAATGCAGCTCCGGCTTTAAAAAGATTTTATTTAAAATCTAAACCGGACGACATTGTAGTTATACACAGCCCAGTAGGTCTTCCAGGACGTGCTGTAAGAAATCCATTTGCAGATAAAATAATGGTAGGCCCAGTTCCTCCAAAAGGATGTAAAGCATGTTTAAAGAGCTGTAAACATAATTTCTGTATAATTGATTCATTGATTCGTGCAGAACAGGGAGACGTAGAAAATGGTCTGGTATTTACAGGCGAATATATACACAGAATCAAAGAAATATTGCCAGTTAGAGAGATAATTTCTAGAATAAAATCGGAAGTTGCGGCAATAGATTAAATGAGAGGTGTTTGTTTTGACAAATAGAGTAGTTATTACTGGTTTAGGAGCAATTTCCCCTATTGGTATTGGTAAAGATGCTTTTTGGCAAGGTCTTCTTGCAGGTAAAAGCGGTATAGATAAAATTACACATTTTGACGCTAGTGATTTTAAAGCTCAGATTGCAGCAGAAGTAAAAGATTTTAATGCTGCTGATTTTATCGATAGAAAAGAAGCAAAACGCATGGATAGATATACTCAATTTGCTATTGCAGCAACTAAACTTGCGTTTGAAGATGCAAATATGGATTTATCTAAAGAAGATAAAGAACGTATTGGCGTATTTATTGGTAGTGGTATTGGTGGTATTGAAACATTACATGATCAATACAATACTATATTCACTAAAGGTCCAGGTCGTGTAAGTCCTTTCTGCGTGCCTATGATGATTAGCAATATGGCAGCAGGCATGACTTCTATTACATTTGGTCTTCAAGGTCCTAGCGTTTGCCCTGTAACAGCTTGTGCAACTGGTACAAATGCTATTGGTGATGCTATGCGTGTTATTCAACGCGGTGAAGCAGATGTAATGGTTGCTGGTGGTACAGAAGCTTGTATTTCTCCACTTCCAGTAGCAGGTTTTGCTTCCATGAAAGCTCTTTGCACAGACATGAACGACAATCCACAAAAAGCTTCTCGTCCATTTGATAAAAATCGTAGTGGTTTTATCATGGGTGAAGGTGCTGGTATTGTTATTTTAGAAAGCTATGAACATGCAGTAGCTCGTGGTGCTGAAATTTATGCTGAGCTCGCAGGTTATGCTTCAACTTCTGATGCTTATCATATGACTAGCCCAGATCCAGAAGCAAAACAGTCTGCTCGTTGTTTCACAAATGTAGTAAAAGATGCAGGTCTTGAATTAACAGATATTGATTATATCAATGCTCATGGTACATCTACTCCATTGAATGAAAGAACTGAAACAGCAGCTATTAAACGTGCTTTTGGTGATCATGCGTATAAATTATCTATCAGCTCTATTAAATCCATGATAGGACACCTTCTCGGTGCTGCTGGTGGTATTGAATGTATCGCTACAGCTTTAGCTGTTAAAAATGATATTATGCCTGCTACAATCAACTATGAAACTCCAGATGAAGAATTAGATTTGGATTATGTACCAAATGTTGCTAGAGAAAGAGTTATCAATGCAGCTATTTCTGATTCTTTAGGTTTTGGCGGTCATAATGCAGCTATTTTATTGAAAAAACTTAAGTAAATCAGGTTTTATAAATGAATTTATCAGAAAAACGCAAACAAAAATTAGGAGAATTAGTCGTTAGATTAGGTGTCAAGTTCAATGATTTAAATTTATTAAATCAAGCTTTGACACATACCTCGTATGCTAATGAGGCTAAAGACCATAGTCTTCATAATGAGCGTTTGGAGTTTTTAGGTGATGCTGTTTTAGAATTAGCTTCTAGCACATATTTATTTAAAACTTTTACGCAAATGCCTGAAGGTGAAATGACAAAAGCTCGTGCCTCTGTTGTTTGTGAGACAAGTTTAGCGAAACTTGCTATGAATTTAAATGTTGGGCAATATTTGTTATTGGGTAAGGGCGAACGCTTAACTGGTGGAGAACATAGACCATCAATTTTAGCAGATGCTTTTGAGTCAATTATTGGAGCTATTTATTTAGACCAAGGTTGGCAGACTGCCTACGAATATGTGCTTGATAAATTAAATGAAGAATTTATTGCTGTAAAATATGGATATAATTTAAAAGATTATAAGACTATTTTGCAAGAAGTAGTGCAGGCAAAAGGACAACATGTTGAGTACAAATTATTGGCAGAAACAGGTCCAGACCATGCAAAAACTTTTGAATTTGCTGTAGTTATTGATAAAAAAATTGATGGCAAAGGAAAAGGCACTACTAAAAAAGAAGCTGAACAACATGCAGCTTATGAAGCATTAAAAAAATATGGTATAGAGAAATAAAAAAAGGTTAAGACAGATGATGAGATATACTCATTTGTCTTAACCTTTTTTACTTGATGGTAAATATATGGTAAATATTTTATTTTGAAGAAGATGAAAAATTTTTTTCAATTTTAGATAATAATTCTAATAATAAAATATTTTCTTCTTTAGTTAAGCTTTTTTCTACATCAGAAATTACAGAAATATCCACTTCATTTAAAGTATCAATAAGCTCGATACCTTTATTTGTTGTAGATAAAAAAAATGCTCTTTTATCGTTAGGGTTGGAAGCTCTCTTAATTAATTCTTTTTGTTCTAATTTGTCGACAAGAACTTTTACATTATTAGGGTCTTTTTGGATAATATCAGCTAATTTTTTCTGAGATATATTTTTATTGATGTGAATTTGATTTAATACTACCCATTGCTCTGGAGTAATATTATATGGGGAAAATTTATGTGTCAAATTTTGATGAATTTTTCTAGCTATGGTACAAATTGTATATCCTAAAGATTTTTCGAGAAACATTAAAATAACACCTCAAGTTTTAAATATATTTTATTGTAACATAAAATATAAAGGTGAAGATAGATAAAGGAGTCTAAGATATTTAGACTCCTTTTTTATATTTAGATATTTATTTTATAGAATTAGCGATGGCTCTATCTATTTCTAATGATAAGTTATTGAGATAATTATCAATGCCTTTTTGACCTAGATAAAATGGATTATTTTCTATGAAAGTAGAATTTACTACATTATTTAATTTAGCATAACCGTTATCAGCGAATAAATGAGCAGTAGTTTCAACAACTACATTATTATCTTGACAATATTGAGAAAAATGTTCTAGGGAAGATTTATATTGGACTTTGTTTTCCATAGATTTAGGAATACCTGTGCCACCCCATTGAGCAGCCATATAAGTTTTACCTTGAGTTTTTACAGGAAAGATAAAAGAAACACAACCAGGAGAATGACCAGGAGTGGATACGACAGTAACAGTAGTATCACCTAAGGTAATTTGTTGTCCGTCTGTTAAAAATTCATCTACAGTACATTTTGGTGAACGAGAACCATTTACTCCATCAAAAGTATTATTCATATAATAAAAATCAGTGTTGCTCATAAAGATTTTAGCATTATATTTATCTTTTAAATATTGTGCTCCACCATAGTGGTCACCGTGACCATGAGATATTAAGATATATTTTAAATTTAATCCTAATTTTTTCATGCCATCAATGATTAATTGGGTGTCGTTATTATCCCACATTGAATCTATGAGTATGATTCCATCAGAAGTTTGTAATGCCCAAGCTACAACGCTTTTTGTACCTATACAATAAAGATTATCAAAAACTTTTGTAGGAGTTAGAGGAGTATTATCAAATAATTCACTAGGTAAATTAGGTGGTGGGGCTGTTTGCGATTTATCTTGTGCATAAGCAACATTAGATAATAAAATACAACAGCAAAAGAGTGTAAATAAAATATTTTTTGCTTTGGCAATATAATACATAAAAAATCTTCTTTTATAATAGTACGTATACGTATAAAATTATATTAGTATGTATACGTATTATTGTCAAATAATAATTTTATTTATTTAATAATTTTATTGACATTATTAGTTTAAATATGATAGAATTTCAAGATGTAAGCCTTAAGAAATTAAGGTTTCCCAACCGCACAAAAAGGTTTATAAATAGTCTTTGACTAACCGTAATTGGCGAGTATTAATTAAGGTAGGTGTAATTGAATGTACGCTATTTTCCAGACAGGCGGAAAACAGTATCGTGTTTCCGAAGGTGACGTTATCACTGTTGAAAAAATCGCAGCTAATGAAGGCGATGTTGTAACTTTTGATCAGGTTTTAACTGTTGTTAATGATGCAGATGTTAAAGTTGGTACTCCAGTTGTTGAAGGTGCTAAAATCACTGCAAAAGTTGAAAAACAAGATAAAGCTAGAAAAATCTTAGTTTTCAAATACAAAGCTAAATCCAACTATCGTCGTCGTCAGGGTCATCGTCAGCCTTTCACTAAATTAACTATTGAAAAAATCGAAGCATAATGATAAAAATATCTGTAATGCGTCAAGATGATGATAAAGTCATCGGTCTTTTAGTAGAAGGACATGCAGGAGCAGGCGCATATGGTCAAGATATTGTATGTGCTGGGATTTCTGCATTGGCTCAGTCAGTTATTTTAGGTTTGGCAAAACATTTACATCGTGAAATAAATTATGATGTAAAGCCCGGATATTTAAGTGTGGCTCTGAAAGATAAAGCTGATGATTTAACAGAAGCTGTCTTTGCTGTAGCTGTACTTGGTTTTGCGGAAATAGAGAAATCTAATCCAAAAAACGTTTCTGTTCTAAATATCAGGAGGTGAATTTGAATGTTCAATTTTGATTTACAGCTTTTCGCTCATAAAAAAGGTGTTAGTAGTACTCGTAACGGTCGTGATAGCGAATCTAAACGTCTTGGCGTTAAAGAACATGCTGGTACTATCGTTACTGCAGGTAGCATTTTAGTTCGTCAGAGAGGTACTCATTTCCATCCAGGTGCTAACGTAGGCATCGGTAAAGATGATACTTTATTCGCTAAAATTGCTGGTCGTGTTGCTTTCGAACGTAAAGGTCGTTACAACCGTCAAATCAGTGTATATGCTGAATAATTAAGAAATAAAGTCGTAGCCTTTTATTATAAAGGGTTACGGCTTTTTTGTTTTTATAAGCGTACTAAAAACGTACTATTATATTCAAGTTTATATATTTTGATGTAATTGTTGTAGTTTTTCAGCTAATTCATTTTGTTTATTTGGATATAAATGAGAATAGGTTTTTAAAGTTGTTTCAATTTTTTCATGTCCTAGACGTTCAGCAATCATCAATGGCGAATAACCTTGTTCAATCAATAGTGAAGCGTGGGAATGTCTAAAATCATGAATGCGAATAGTTTTTAATCCTACTAATTTAATATAATGTTTAAGCTTATTAAATAAAACAGTTGGCGAAACTTCAAATAATAAATCATGTGATGTAATAAAATCTTTTTGAATATAATTTTTTACAATATCAACTAAAAATTTTGGTAGTGTGATAGTACGTTTACTCTTTTCAGTTTTTGGTGTGGTTATCATTGGCTTGTAGTTTTGAATATAAACCATATTTCTAGTTATGTGTAATAGATTATTTTCAAAATCAAAATCACAAGGGCGAAGGGCTAACAGCTCGCCACGTCGTATACCAGTCCAAAATAAAATATTAAATATAGTGTAATATGGTTCATCAGTATTAACTTTTTTTATAAATTGATTAAATTCGTCTAGTGTAAAAAAGTTTAACTCTTGACCTTTTTTCGAACCTATTGGGTCGCAAAGTTTAACAGGGTTTTTCGGCAAATTATAATATCTAACTGCAAAATTAAATATACAAGATATTTGAGTATTGATAGCCCTTAAATACTGATTAGCTTTAGAATTGGTATCATCTTTAATAGTATTTTGCCATTGTCTAATATTGGTTGGTGTGATTTTATTTATGGCGGTATCTTTAAAATAAGGCAATACATATTTTTCAATGATAGTCGTTTTGGTGTATAAAGTAGATGCTTTTATTCTTGATTTACAATCATCTAAGTATATAGCTACTAGCGAGCTAAATTTCATGTCGCAAGTTCCCGCCATACGTTCGAGAAATTCACGCTCAAAGGCTTGGGCTTCTCGTTTAGTGGTAAAGCCTTCTTTCTTCTTTTTCTTGCGTGTACCAGTCCAATCAGTATAATAAAAAGTCGTGAACCATGTTCCACGTTGTTCGTTTTTGTAAACAGGCATAAAAAAAATCATTCCTTTCAAGCTAAAAAATCGTATACTTAATAAGCCTACCATTTACCAGCTTTAAAAAGAATGATATAATTTAGTTGCTCATAAATTTTCAGTCTAGTTAAAAACTGGAATGGTAAGAAGTAGCCTCTTGTTATGTTGGTAGCATAGCGAGGGGCTATTTTTTTATCTAGTTTTAATTTAGATTTTTTTTACATGGTCTTGTAGCCATTGTGTTAGTTCTTCACAACTCATTTTACTGGAAGCAATATCAATGATGATATTTTCTAATTCAATACTTTCATAATCCAATAAAATATCATTGATGTATAAATAGACTAGCATACTGTGGATAGCAGTTCGTTTATTACCGTCATTGAATGGGTGATTTTTAGTCAATCCATAACAAAGTCTAGAAGCTTTATCAAATATTGTTGGATATAAATCTTGACCTGCAAAACTTTGAAATGGTGAATTTACTGCTGATTGAAGTAAATTCATATCATGGATACCGCTTTCCATTCTATATCTATCAGTAAGTTGCTGATGAAAGTCTAAGATATCATCAAGTAAAATATTTATAATTTGTTTTTCTGTATTCATTTATTTGCTAAATCCTTATATAATTGGTCATTAATTTCCATAAAATAAGCTGAAGCTTCTTTCATTTTTTTTGCTAGTTCAGGACTATTTTTACTTGTGATAATTTTAATCTTAGCATCTGGTACTGGTTTGTTTGTAATATTTTCCATATAAACTCACCTCAATTCAATAAATTAATTGTCATTACAATAAAGTTATTTACTTTGCTTTACGCTGATGAAACGCTATAACAAAATATTTTGCATTATTACCGCCATAAGTTTTTATATTGTGGCGGTTTTAGTTTAACTGGTCGAATTCGACTAGTTTAAAAGGGTAAACTTAATAAACTGCCAATACTTTATCAAATCATGACAAAATATGAGCCGTTTTAAGCCGTTTTCTTTTATTAGTACTTATGATTGTACCTGTGGTTATATTATGACCTTCACAGTGTAATACCATAATCAATAATTCAAATTCAAAATATCGCCCCAATATCTTTATTGGTGGCGGTTTTTTTATTTAACTGACCAGGTATTCATAAAATCAAATACATATTTTAATAATCAATTGCCCGAGCAAAGCAATCAATTATTTGATGCATAAATAGGTACTTGCCCGATGTATCTATTTATTTTTTGACATATCATATTCATTATTTAGTTTTAATAATTGTTTATCTATACCTAAAAATTTGCTAAGTTCGTTTTGAATATTTAACATTTTTTGTATTTCTTTATTTTTTTCATCTATTGATAAATTAGTTTTATCAAAACAAATATCATCTATTCTACGGTCAGTTAAAATAATAATATTTAATATATAAGATGAGAATAAACTTTTTTGGAAAATATTTTTTTTCTTGTCTTCCATTGTTTTATTTAACGCATTTATCGTTGAAACAATATGAGATTTATTAAGAGAAAAATTATAATTAAGTTCTAAAAACGAACAATAGATATTTTTTTCATCAATATTATTTATTACAACTCGTAAATTTTTTAATTCATTAGGATTTAATAAATCGTTAATTTCCTTTTTTAGTCGTTCATCTTCATCTGCTGGCGTTCGTCCTAGTAAATCATCTAGCGATACATTTAATAAATCAGCTATTTTTATTAGCATTTCTAGTTTTGGTTCTCTTTTTTGATTTTCATAAGCTGTATAAGTGTTGTATGGAACATCTAAAGCGTCAGCAAATTCCTTTGCTGTTGCATATCCCGCTCGTTCCCTATAAATTCTTAGGTTTTTATCTAAATTCATTATATTAACCTCCTCATCATAATATAATTATAATCCCTATTTTGTATTAAATCAATATATTTTTATAATACATTTTAGGGATTTACTTTAAATAATTAATGATTTATCATGATACATATAAGGGATAAAATCGATATTTATTCCCTAATAAGTATGAAGAAGGTGGAAGATGTGAAACTAGATAAAAGCAAATTAGAATTAGCTATGGCAGATAAATGTTATTCAAAAACTAGACTTGTAGCTAATGCAGGTATCTGCTATTCAAGTTTAATCAAGTTACTCAATGGCAGAATGAAATTAACGCCCCAAACACTAGGAAAAATAGCCAAAACGTTAGAGGTTAAACCAAAAGATTTATTAAAAGATGAGGACTAACCGCCAAAAAAGCAAATAAAAAAGCCCCTAGAATATCTAGGAGCTATCGAAAGGAAGTTAAAAACATGGATAATCAAAATAATTTGGTTCATATGTTCAAAAATCAAGTTGTTGTATCTAGTGTACAACTTGCAGAGCATTTTGACAAACGTCATTGTGATATTTTACGTTTACTCAACGCACTTCTGCGTTCAGCTAATAAGCAAAGGCTTTCTAAGCACTTTTTTAAGTCGAATTATAAAGATGAAACAGGCAAAAATAACACTATGTATCTAATGGATAGGGACGGATTTAGCCTGCTTGTCATGAGTTTTAAGGGTGAAAAAGCTTTAAAGTGGAAGTTAGATTTTATTGATGCCTTCAATGCTATGGAGCAAGAAATAAGAAACAATGAACATAAATTAAATACTGATTTAAAAGATAAACTATATAATACATCAATCAAGCTTGAAAAGGTAAAAATACTTCATAATAGACTTTTTGAAGAAAGTACGAACCAATCAGCGTTATTAAATGAAAAACGAGCTGAATTATTAAGATATAAAGCTTTTAGAGATTTAATAATAGCTAAACAGCTAGAAAATGACTCCGCTGGATTATCATATGACGACGTTGATGAAATCGACAATAGAATTTTCGGCGAGATAGATTAAAACTTATTAAATTATCATTCAGTGAAGTAATAGAAATTCTAAAATAAAGAAGTGATTAAATAAATGTTTTATGTACAAAACGGTATTGTAATTGATATGGCGGACTTTTTCCCATTTAATAAACATTCTATTGATGAGAAATTCCAAAGACTTCAATAAAGGATAGAAAGAGCTAAGATACTTAGAGCAAAATATAATAAAAAGAAACAAGATACCCGCCAAAAATATTCAGATTGGTGCTGACAGGATTTTTATTGAACTCTAGGAGAGTTTCTATACATGGATAATCTAATAACGATTAAAATCAAAGCTACGAGTTTTGACAGGCTCATAGATGAATTAAAGAGCTTAAAAGATATGTATTTAGACTTTAGCAATAATACAGATAATATTATAACTGGCTCATCTTTTCATATTATTGTCAAAGATTTAGAAACTTTAATAGCTAAATATGAATATAAAAAAAGCCCCTCGCACTAAGACAAGGAGCATAAAAAAATTAAAAGCAAGTAAATTTTATCATGAAAGGACTGAATTGAAAATATGGAAACTGTAAAAAGTCGATTTATAACTGCCAAAGAGATTGCTGAAGACTGCAATATATCTATTTCAAAGGCTTATGAACTTATTAGAGAAATGAATAAGGAAGTAGAAGCAATGGGCAAAATCACGCTAAAAGGCAAGATAAACCGCCATTTCTACGAGAAAAAAATAAATCCTACTGATTGATATAGCATAAAAAAATAGCCCCGTTATTGGGGCTATAAATTTATTCTGTAGTAGCTGATGAAACGCTACAACAAAACAAGGAGATGACACAATGAACAATAAATCAATACCGCCAATCTATGAAAATTTTACACAGTTAAACAATGGAGAAATTCCACAGTTTGACTATATAAAAATATATCATTCATTCTTGAAATTGAAAGCAAATGAATTAATATTGTTTTCTCTATTATATCAGGAATGCGAAGCAGATGCAGTATATAAAAAAGGATTAAATTATCTTTATAAACGGACTAATACAACTAAGCATACAGTTTTACGTTGTTTAAGTGTTCTCATTGATAGAAATTTGATTACAAAGAAGCAAGGCACGAACAGAAATCCTAGCGAATACCATATAAATTATCAAGTTTTACAGCAATATATAGACCAGTAGACAGGGGGCAGGCACAATGGCGGGTGATGCAAAAGCTAACATTAACGAAAATATTAAAAAAGCTAATATAGATTATTTAAAGTCAACAACTTTTATTAAATATTATTTGCCTTTCTTCAAATTAGGTTTAAATGCTGATGAACTTCATACATTAAACCTAATATTTAGTTTTGAAGCAGATAATAAAATATATATAGGTAGTTCAAAATATTTATGCGATATGTTAAATTACTCAAAACCTCGAGCTTTAAGAATTTTAAAAAGTTTAACCGATAAGGGTTATTTAAAAAAAGAAGCTAGCAACGGTCGAATTAATAGCATATATAAAATAAATCATATGTTCTTATATCAGCAAATTAAAAACAATGAAAATTATTCACAGTTAGCTGATAATAAACAGTTACAAAATGTTACGGTTAACAGTAATAAAATGTTACGGTTAAATAATTCTAACAGTAACGAAACGTTACCGATACAGTTACAAAATGTTACGGTTAACAGTAACGATTTATTACCCAATAAGAATATATATAAGAATAATAATAAGAATATATATGCTCATTTAGAAAATGAGCAAGTATATAATCACGAAGATGATAAACAAAAAGAAGATGATAACCATTCTTCTAATATCATAAAGCAGGATACTAAGAATAAGGCTATCAAAAAACAGAATAAAGAACTAAATGAGTTGCAGGAAAAACAGTTTGATAAGTTTTGGCAAGCATACCCGAAAAAGGTAAGCAAGAAAGAAGCTCAAAAGTCATGGAATAAAATCAATCCTTCTTTAGAGTTATTCGAGAAAATACTCAAGGCTTTAGAAATAGTCAAACAAACTGGACAATGGAATACAGACAATGGAAAATTTATTCCTTATCCTGCAACGTGGTTAAATCAAGAGCGGTGGACTGATGAAATAAAGATGATGCAGGATATTAAACCAGTGATTGAGCCAAAATTGAAAATAAAACCAGTTTATGAAAATATGTTGGAGAATGATTTTTAAAAAATGGCAAACGTTTTATAAACTGAAATATATCTGACAGTTCGAGATAAAGCCACCATGAATATTTTGTCATGTTTTCGATTGATGATATATGTATCAGATAAAAAAGGCTCAAAAAAGATTATAAGCAATAATAATAAAAATAAAGGTCGTGAAAAATTTGAATGATAAAATACCAATTAATATTGAAGCAGAACAAGCCGTATTAGGTGCAATTTTAATATCAAAAGATACATCAATGGCTATTGATGAAATAAATCTAAAAGTAGATGATTTCTACAGATCTAGTCATAGGATTATTTATAGAGCAATGTTAATGCTATTTAAAGCCAATAAGCCTATAGATAATTTAACTGTTATCGAATATCTAAATAAAACGAATGAACTCGAAAAAGCTGGCGGTATTGCATGCATAACAAGCTTAGTAAACTGTGTACCTTCAGCAAGCAATATAAAATATTATGCTGATATGGTAAAAGATACCGCCATAAGAAGGAAATATATTCAAGCGGGAGAGCAGATAAAAAACATAGCTTATAATGCTGAAAATATAGATAGTACAGTAAGTAAAACAGAGAAATTAATATTTGATATTTCAAAAGAAAATGTCTATAAGGGCGATATTATTGAACCTACTGATTTAATGATTGAATGTATGCAAGAAATAGAATATCAATATGAACATAATAAAAATGGTGTATCGGGTATTGATACGGGTTATGTAGATTTAAATAAAATCACTGGCGGATTTCAAAATTCAGATTTTATTATCATAGGTGCAAGACCAGCAATGGGGAAAACAGCTCTTGTCTTAAGCATGGCTAGTAAGATTGCAAAGAAAAATATACCTGTAGCGGTGTTTTCTTTGGAAATGTCAAAAGCCCAACTCGGTAAAAGGCTAATTAGCGGGGCAAGTTGCGTTAATTCGCAAAAAATATCTACTGGTCGCTTAGATGAAAACGAATGGCAAAGAGTTATAAAAGCTACTGATATATTATCTAAAAGACCAATCTATATTGAAGATAGTGCAGAGATTAATATTTTGCAGTTGCGAAGTAAAGCAAGGCAATTAAAAAGACAAAAGGATATAAAACTTATTATCATAGACTATTTACAATTATTAGCATCTGAAAGAAAAAGAGATAATAAAGTTCAAGAAGTGTCTGATATATCAAGACAGTTAAAGATTTTAGCCAAAGAATTAAATATTCCAGTGATTGCCTTAGCTCAATTAAGTCGAAGCGTAGAAGCTAGACAAGATAAAAGACCTATGTTATCGGATTTAAGGGAGTCAGGCTCAATTGAACAAGATGCGGATATAGTCATGTTCTTATATCGTGATGAATATTATAATGCTAATACAAATAATAAAAATTTAGCTGAATTGATAATATCTAAACATAGAAACGGCTCAACGGGCAAAGTAAATTTATATTATCATCATGATTATTGTTTTTTTGATGATTGTATTATGGATATTTAAAAATTGGCATAATATCACTAATAAAATAAGATTAGAGGGTTTATATAAATGACTGATGTAATAATTTTTCACACTGATGAACAAGGTAATAAAACAGCTTGTATAATGTCAAATAGTAATACAGCTTTTGATGATTTATTTGAATTTATAAAAGATGATAATTTTAAAATGATTAAAACCAAATTGAATGAAAAAGCATATAAAGCGTTTATTAGCCAACATTGTGAAAATTAGTTGATGAGGATATAAAAATGATAAATGTAGCAATTTTTAACGATAACGGAAAAGAAAAAGAATTAATCTTATTAGGTGTAAAAGGTAGAAATGTATTTGATGATATAGAACAATTTAAAAATCAAAATTATAAAGTCAAAATTAGTACAGTAAGTAAAGAGTCTTTAAAAGCATTTCTAAAAGCAAATATATAATATAAAACGAAGGGCATTAGCTCGCTATATATGGCGGTGCTAGTGCCTTTTTATTTGTCTATGTATAATAATATCATTGAGGTGATTTTTATGACTAATATAGACCAGCTAGATAAAATCTTACAGAGTCTTAGTACAGAATTACAAAAGAACAAGGAAATAGAAGATTTAAAACAAATAGATGATAAATTTATGGAAAATGTTATATTAGATTTAAATAGTGAATTAAGTAAAATGTAGGGCTTTTATTAATCTTAAAGATAGGAGCGTTTATAATGAATATAGCTAAAAAATATCTTGAACAGGCATATATTGGATATCATAGAATAATATGTTATGACTTAATGATAAAGGGCATACAAGAGGATTTATCTAAGTTTAACAATGATAAAATTATTATACCTAGATTAAAAGCTGAACTAATAAGCTATGAAAAACAAAGAAGATATTGGCTAAATAAAAGAATAGAATTAAAACAGTTTATTATAAATTTAAATATTAAAGATAAAATAAAACAAGTTCTAATACTTAGATTTATTGAGTTAAAGAAAAGACGTGAAATAAGTGATATATTACATTATTCATTATCATATATTGATAGATTATTAAAACGAGGCTTATTTTTTATTGATGAAAAACTAAAATCTAGTAGTCAAAAAGTTGTCATTTAGTTGTCAGTTTTAACAATAAAAGGTTGCAAAAAGATTACAACTAAAACTATTGAAAATAAGACGTTTTTTATAATTTGATAGTCTAGAAAAACCTAGAATAATGAACATATAAACAGATTTATTGGCGGTCAAATAATGATATGAAATGTACCCCAAAGGTGCATCTTAAACAAAACAAAAAATGTCCAAAACAAAACGAAAAAGGTCCCAAAAAGGTACTGAAACAAAACAACCTAAAACGAATATGAAAAACCGCCATAAGCCTTGATAATAAAAGGTTTATATGTATTGGAAAAGGTTCAAAAATTATATAAAAAGGTTTAAAAAAATGATACGAAACAAAACGAAAATTGAACCTTTTTTTCAACTCTAATTAAGGCTTTAAAAGATATGTAAAAATTATATAAGCGTTCATCAGAGTGAGTCTATTTTATAGATATTACAAAAGCTAGTAATTTTATAAAATGGTCATGAGGAATATTATAAAAATAGGTGATTTTGTAATAACTAAGAATATCGCCAAAGATGATGACTATTTCTGTAAAATAAAAAAAGCTGGTGCAGTCATTTAAAACTACATCAGCTTTTAAGATAATGAGATTATTTATAGTATATATCGTATCATTTTAACTTTGGTATCAATCAATGAAAAATTTAAATTAATGGTGGCTCAATATTACTATGTTAATTGATGATGCACATATTTTACCAGCTAATTTTTTATAAAATCTTAATAACTACTGTGATTACTAACTTTATAGATTTATAACCAATATTTGCCATTTGCTGGTAAATCTTTTTAAAGTCTTGCAATATTAATAGTTTATAACTATAATGTAATTAATAAATCCTAATAACATTAGGGATAAATATCAACAGGTGCTGTACGAAAACAATTTTTTAGAAAATCCATTTAGAGAATACATATTAGATAAATATCAACAGGTGCTGTACGAAAACGCAGGAATATTTTCTTTTATTCTTTGTAAAATACCAGATAAATATCAACAGGTGCTGTACGAAAACTTAGGTGTTCATGCTTCTAATCCTATGCACCAATTGATAAATATCAACAGGTGCTGTACGAAAACGCCATTAATCATTACCACCTTAATATCACTATTATTGGATAAATATCAACAGGTGCTGTACGAAAACGTAAGTTCACCGCCACCTATTACAAAACCGATAACGGATAAATATCAACAGGTGCTGTACGAAAACCACTTTTTAAATATATGCAAGTGTTTTTTTTATTAGATAAATATCAACAGGTGCTGTACGAAAACCTACAATACTTTACACGACTATTATTAGTGATAAATGATAAATATCAACAGGTGCTGTACGAATACCCTATACAATCATAATCTTCATTGGCACATACCCATGATAAATATCAACAGATACTGTATAAAGAAAATTGAATATGTATTATTTGGAGTATGGCGGTTATTAATAAAAATACCGCCATATTTTGATATATAACTATTAGTCAAAACTAATTGATATCTTGTTATATTCATATATGGCGGTTAAAATTAACGTACTGAAAACGTACTATTATAAAAAGAACAGAAAAAAATAGAAATATTTAAATATAAAATAGCCTATATTATATAGGAAGGAAAAAGATAAAAATAAGGTGAAATTTGATTAAAAATATATGCTGAATAATTAAGAAATAAAGTCGTAGCCTTTTATTAAAAGGTTGCGGCTTTTTGTTTTACAATGATAAAATTTATTAGATATTTTATTTTACATTATTGGCGAAGTTTAAATAAAATAAATATTATTTTATCCTTATTATAATAATTTATTAAGCTATAAAGATAGAATAATCAGCATAAAAAGTTGTTTTATTAGTAAAAAACATGTAAATATGTAAACTTTTTTCTTGACTATGTAATAGATAAGTTGTACAATGAATACACTATCAATTAGGGAGATGTAATTATGGTTAAATTTGTTGAAACAAAAACATTAAAAGAAAAAGTTGATGTTTCCACTATTGGTTTTGGAACACATTTTACAGATTATATGTTTGAAATGACTTATGATGAAGGTCAAGGCTGGCATGATGCTCAGATTGTACCTTACGAAGAAATAAAAGTTAGCCCAGCAAATGCAACACTTCATTATGGTCAGGCTATTTTTGAAGGTATGAAAGCTTTCCGTCAGGGAAAAGATGTAGTTATTTTCCGTACTAAAGACCATTTAAATCGTTTAAATAATTCAGCTCGTATTCTTGATATTCCACCAATTGATGTTGATTTAGTATATGATGCTCTTCATCAATTAATCACTATTGAAAAAGATTGGGTACCAAATAAAAAAGGTCAGAGCCTTTATATTCGTCCATTCATCTTTGCAGATGATCCATTCTTAGGTGTTAGCGTATCTAAAAGATATAAATTCTATATCATTCTTTCTCCAGTAGCTGCTTACTATGCACATGGATTTGCTCCAGTAAAAATCATGGTAGAAGATACATATGTTCGTGCAACAAAAGGTGGTTTAGGTGAAGCAAAAACTCCAGCTAACTATGCAGCAAGCCTCCATGCAGGTCTTGAAGCTCACAAAAATGGTTATGACCAAGTATTGTGGTTAGATGGCGTACATCGTAAATACATCGGTGAAGTTGGTTCTATGAACATTTTATTCAAAATTGATGGTAAAATCGTAACTCCTGCTTTAGATGGTACTATTTTAAATGGTATTACAAGAAGAACTGTTCTTGCTGTAGCTAAAGAATGGGGCATAGAAGTAGAAGAACGTCCTATTACTATTGATGAATTAGTAGAAGACTACGAAAATGGTAAATTAGAAGAAGTATTCGGTTCTGGTACAGCAGCTGTAATTTCCCCTGTTGGTGTACTCGGCTATAAAGATAAAGTAATGACTATCAATGATGGCAAAATTGGACCATTTGCTCAAAAAATGTTCAATTATATCACAGGACTTCAAAGCGGTGAAGAAAAAGATATTCATGGCTTCATTGATAAAGTAACAACTGTAGACTAATTTTCTTAAAGATATAAAATATAAAAAAGCTCTCGAGAGATTATTTTTTTCGGGGGCTTTTTTGTTTTAAATTTGTCATATAATACTTTAGTTGAAAGCTTTTTTGAGAAAATGTTATAATAATCATAATAAAAACTTTGTAATATAAGTATATTTTTGCTAAAATATATATATTTGAAACTAACAGAGATTAAAGGAGGGTTTTTAGTGCCTGTAAAAATAACTATGGAGGATTTAAAGCAAAAGTTAGCGGGTCCTCAATATAAATTAACTCCTCAAAGAAAAATAGTATTGCAGATTTTTTTAGATAGACCTAGCCAGCACTTAAGCGCTGAAGATGTGCATTTTATTTTAAAAGAACAAAAATGCGAAATTGGTTTAGCTACAGTATATCGTAGTTTAGAATTATTGAGCGACTTAAATATTTTAAACTATCTCGATTTTGGCGATGGTTGTCGTCGTTATGAATTAAATGATGCAAGTCCTAATGAACATCAACATCATCATTTAATTTGTGTAGAATGTGGCAAAGTATTAGAATTCACAGATGACCTTTTAGGTAATCTTGAAGAAAAAATAGAAGATACATGCAAATTTAAAATTGTAGACCATCAGTTAAAATTCTTTGGTTATTGTGAAGATTGTCAGAAAAAGCGTGAATTGAAATCGTGAAAATAAAAACATTTTATTTAAATAGTACAAAAGAAATTATTGTAAAAATAGTAAAAGAGATTTTAGTATTATTTAAAGTAGAAATAAATGATGCAAATGATACTATTTTCGATTACGATGAATTGAAAATAGAAAATATATATGATGATGTGGCTTTAAATGGTGTAAAAACAGTCTTGACTTTGCGTAAAGATGAAAAATTATGGACTTATACAAGACAAAGCTTTTTACATGATGATGAAAGTGTAAAAGCAGGGACTAATCGTTTAATTAAATTAAATTTATATCATATCTTTTGCGAAGATTTACAAGCTAAAAAAGCTCCTTGGGGAATACTTCATGGAGTTAGACCAACAAAAATCGTACACCGTTTAATGGAGCAAGGATTAGACCGTCAAGGTGTGATAGGACGTTTACAAGATGATTATGAGGTACAAATAGATAAAGCAAATCTAATCACAGATATTGCTTATTTACAATTACCTTTTTTAGCAAAGGCAAATGACCCAAAACTTATCAGTGTTTATGTAGGAATTCCATTTTGCCCATCACGTTGTTTATATTGTTCTTTTCCTTCAAGTATATTGCCAAGTAGCGAGATGACTCGCAAATATTTGCAGACTTTAAATTATGAAATTACTAAAATTAAAGCTTTAATAGAACAATATGATTTTAAAGTACAAAGTATTTATGTAGGTGGAGGCACTCCTACAAGTTTAAATGAAAATGATTTTGATGATTTATTATCTTTAGTGGCTAAATCATTTAAAGGCGATTATGTTGAAGAGTTCACTGTGGAAGCAGGCAGACCTGATTCTTTAAGTCTTGAAAAAGCAAAATCCATAGTAAAATATGGTGCAGATAGAGTTAGTGTAAATCCACAGACAATGCAAGATAGAACATTATCTTTAATTGGCAGAAAACATACTTCAGCAGATATTTTGCGTGCATTTAAACAAGTGCGTCAAGCTGGTATAAAGCATGTGAATACTGATTTAATCATTGGACTTCCTGGAGAAGATATAAAAGATGCTAAAGATACGATTAATAAAGTAATTGATTTAGCTCCAGATGATATAACTTTGCATGCTTTGGCACTAAAAAAAGGTTCAGAATTAAAGCTTATAAGAGATAATATTGTTTTGCCTGATGATGAAACGGTTCAAGCTATGGCTAAGATAATGACAACTGCTATTGATGAATATGGTTTAATTCCATATTATATTTATCGTCAAGGATATATGAGTGGTCAATTAGAAAATGTAGGTTATAGCAAAAAGGGTCAAGAAGGCATTTATAATATTCAAATAATGGGTGAACGTCAGACTATTTTAGGTGTTGGCGGTGCAGCAACTAGTAAGATTACTTATCCAGGTAAGAGATTACAAACATCATTTAATGCAAAAGATTTATATACTTATTTAAATAGTATAGATAAATATATTGAACGCCGAGCAATGCTTTTAAAAGAAGCTTATGGCGATTAAAAATATGTAGAGGTGATATTTTATATGTTGACAAAAGCTCCTCGTGGAACGAAAGACATACTTCCAGATAAAGTAGGAAATTGGTTATATCTTGAAAATTTAATTAGAAAATTATGCGGTCAATATGGTTACCGTGAAATCAGAACACCTATTTTTGAGCATACTGAATTATTCCAACGTGGTATTGGTGAAACTACTGATGTTGTAGAAAAAGAAATGTATACTTTCACAGATAGAGGTAATAGAAGTATTACTCTTCGTCCTGAAAATACAGCAGCAGCAGTACGCTCTTACTTAGAAAATAAATTATATGCAGATACAAATTTATGCAAATTATTCTACATCGGTTCAATGTTTAGATATGACCGCCCACAAGCTGGTCGTTATCGTGAATTCCATCAGTTTGGTGTAGAAGCTTTAGGTGAAGCAAATCCAGCAGTTGATGCTGAAATTATTTCTTTAGCTGTACAGTTCCTAAAAGATTTAGGGCTTAAAGATATAAAATTATTATTAAACTCTGTAGGTTGTCCAAAATGTAGACCTGTATATCGTCAAAGATTACAAGAATTTTTCAAACCTGTAATTGATGAGATGTGTGATGATTGTAAATCTCGTTATGATAGAAATCCAATGCGTCTTTTAGATTGCAAAAATGAAAAATGTAAAGAATTGGCGCAAGATGCTCCTGCTATTACTGATTGTCTTTGCGATGAATGTAATGATCATTTCCATAAAGTACAAGAATTCTTAACAGCTGCTGGTATAGAATTTGAATTAGACCCAGGTCTTGTACGTGGTCTTGATTATTATACTAAGACTGCATTTGAATTAAAATATGTACCACTTGGTGCTCAATCTGCCGTTTTAGGTGGTGGACGCTATGATGGCCTTATTGAAGAATGTGGCGGTAAATCTACACCTGCTGTAGGTTTTGCTACAGGTCTTGAAAGAGTATTGCTCGCTCTTGAAATGCAGAATTTATTACCTGAAACTAATTATGATACAGATGTATTTATTGTAGCTTTAGGTGATACTGTACAGGCAAAAGCCTTTGAAATTTTAGCTAATTTGCGTAGAGGTGGATTTAAAGCTGCTATGGACTTTGCAGGACGTAGTATGAAAGCTCAAATGAAACAAGCAAATAAAGCTAATGCAAAATTCACTATTATCTTAGGTGAAGATGAATTGCAAGCAAATTCTGTTGTACTTAAAAATATGAATGAAAGTACACAAGAAACAATCTCTATAGATGAATTGCTTAATAAACTCACTACATTAACAAAATAATTATTGAGGTGGAATTAGTAAAATGGAAACAATGGAAGGTATGAAAAGAACTCACCATTGTGGTGAACTTCGTGCCACAAACGAAGGTCAAGAAGTAGTATTATGCGGTTGGGTATCTCACCGTCGTGACCATGGTGGACTTATTTTTATTGATTTACGTGATAGAAGTGGCCTTGTTCAGCTCGTTTTTGCTGAAGATAAAATTGGTGCAGACCAATTTCCAAAAGCAGAATCCCTTCGTTCTGAATTCGTAGTAGCTGTACGTGGTAAAGTTTCTTTACGTGATAAAGAAACAATAAATCCAAATATGGAAACTGGCGAAATTGAAATTTATGCTGAAGAATTACGTATTTTAAATAAAGCATTAACTCCTCCATTCTATATTCAAGATGGTATTGATGTTGATGAAAACGTTCGTTTAAAATATCGTTATTTAGACCTTCGCCGTCCTGAAATGCAGAAAAATATCATGCTTCGTCATCGCGTTACAAAATTAATGCGTGATTACTTTGATGAACATGGTTTCTTAGAAATTGAAACACCAATGCTTACAAAGAGTACTCCAGAAGGTGCACGTGACTATTTAGTTCCTAGCCGTGTAAATCCTGGTAAATTCTATGCATTACCACAATCTCCACAGATTTTCAAACAGTTATTAATGGTAGCTGGCTATGAAAAATATTTCCAAATCGTACGTTGCTTCCGTGATGAAGACTTACGTGCTGACCGTCAGCCTGAATTCACTCAGCTTGATATTGAAATGTCCTTCGTTGACCAAGATTATATCTTAAACTTAATGGAAGGTTTAGTATCTGGCTTATTTGAAAAAACTATCGGCGAAAAAGTACAGACTCCATTCTTACGTATGACTTGGGACGAAGCTATGGAAAGATATGGTTCTGATAAACCAGATATCCGTTTTGGTATGGAACTCATGGATATTTCCGAATACGTTAAAGGCTCTGACTTTAAAGTATTTAAATCTGTACTTGATAATGGCGGACAGGTTAAAGTTATCAAAGTTGATGGCTATGCAAATATTCCTCGCCGTGAACTTGATGGTCTTGTAGAATATGCTCAAAGATATGGTGCAAAAGGTTTAGCATGGATTCAGTACACTGAAATAGAAATCAAATCTCCATTCAAAAAATTCTACAGTGAAGAAACATTCCAGAAAATTAAAGAAGCAACTAATGCTCAAACAGGCGATTTATTACTCGTAGTTGCAGATAAACCACTTGTAGTAGCTCAAGCTCTTGGCGAATTACGTCTTGAAATGGGCCGTCGTCGTGGTCTTATTAACGAAAACGAATATAAATTCCTTTGGGTTGTTGACTTCCCTATGTTTGAATATGATGAAGAAAACAAACGTTGGAAAGCTATGCATCATCCATTCACAGCACCACGTGATGAAGATGTACAATATCTCACAACTGACCCAGGTCGCGTAAAAGCAAAAGCATATGATATGGTATTAAATGGCGTAGAAATCGGTGGCGGTAGCCTTCGTATTTACAACAGCGATACTCAAGAAAAAGTATTTGAAGCAATCGGCTTAACTCCAGAACAAGCTCATGAAAAATTCGGCTTTATGCTTGATGCCTTCAAATATGGTACTCCTCCACATGGCGGACTTGCATTTGGTCTTGACCGTATGGTTATGCTCATGGCTAAACGTAATTCTATTCGTGATGTTATTCCATTCCCTAAAACTCAAAGTGCTGGTTGCTTGATGACACAAGCTCCTTCTGAAGTTGATGCAAAACAGTTACGTGAACTTTCTATTCGTACTGCTGTAGCTCCTAAGAAAAAAGCTGAAAACTAATTAGATAAATTAAAAAGAATGAATAATTTTAGCGATTAGCGAATTATTTATGATTAAAGAACAGACAATTTTGGTCTGTTCTTTTTTCTTTATATAGTATTTTTATTATGAAATGATAGGAGGGTTTTTAATGTTAAATCATGCTATGCGTTATGTAATAATTATTATTGGGTGTTTATTGGCTGCCGCTGCTTATAATTTATTTTTAATACCGATGAATTTTTTATCTGGTGGTTTAGCAGGGATTGCCTTTATCTTGTATTATTTATTTAATTTGCCGATTGGGATAATGAACTTTTTGTTAAATATTCCTATTTTATATATTGCTTATCGTTATTTTGGCAGATTGTATTTTTTTGATACAATTTTAGGCACAATTTTATTTTCTGTTGCTTTGGATTTAACAGCTTTTTTAAACGCTTATCCACCATTATCAGAACCGATGTTGTGTGCTATTGTAGGAGGTGTTATCTCAGGTATTGGCTTTGGTTTGATTTTCCGCAGTAATTGCAATACAGGCGGTGTAGATGTAATAGCAGCACTGATTAAAAAATTATATTCATATAATGTCGGAACGATGGTATTTGTTTTAGACTGTTTGATTATTTTATCTAGTGTATGGTTATTTGATTATAATATTGCAGTATACACTTTTATTTGTATGTATATAGGTGGTGTACTCACCAATAAGATGATTGATGGTTTTAATATGCGAAAATCCATCATGATAATTACAGAAAAACCAGAAGCGATAGCAGATGCGATTATGATTGAATTAGATAGAGGAGTTACTTTTCTCTATGGACAGGGGGCATATACTAAAAATAATCGTAAAGTTATTTATGTAGTGATTACTATGCGACAGGTGAGTAGAATAAAAGAGCTAACTTTGGATATAGATAAAAATGCTTTCTTTATTATTTCTGATGCAAGAGAAGTAACAGGAGAAGGCTTTTCACATCACTGATAATTTTAGATAAAGAAAATAGCCATAACTCTAAGGGTTAAAGAGTTATGGCTTTTATATAAATGACAATAAGAGGAGTCATTGGGATAGGTAAGAGTTTAATATTTTATTTTAAAACTATTTGATGAACAAGATTGCGTACATCTTCAAGACCATTTTGAGCCATGAGATTATGCAAATACATAAATGAAACTTGTGCACCAATATAATTTCTAAAATCATTGAATAATTTACCATTTAAATCTTTATCGGAGAAATTGTAATCAGTTTTAGCGATTTCTTTAAGGTAAATTACTGTATTTTTAGCAACAATACCACTCAATACCCAGTCATGGTCGCCTAAGTGGACAATATAACCTTCTTGATGTTGTGGTGTAGGTAATTTATCTCCAGATTTATCAAGTAAACCGTATTTTACAGGATTTTTTTGAGCAATAATACTTGCTGCTTTAATCCAGTTAACTACACTTTCTTCATCTTTATCACTGCCAGGGTGATTATGAGCACAAGCTTGAGCAACAATTTCTTCAGCAGGTAAATTGCGATAAATAGCTTCAACAAGCCCTAAAATATGATGTGCTCCTGTACCTGCAATGGAATATTCAGGAAGACAAGTTCCATCTTCATTCCATTGGAATACCCATGGTTTAGCCAAATCATGTAAAGCTTGAGCAGAAAGTACAATATCAGTATTTACAGCATAACCAAAGATTAATTTATAAGTATTGACTACGCCTTCAGAAATAGATAAATTGGCTGCTGTATGTGTTGGAAGTCCTCCAGGATAAGAATGATGGCTAGCATAGCCACTGCCTGGAGCAGAGATGAAATCTTGTGGATTTTTATTAGATTTTAGTGGTGGAAATAATTGTTCTGGGCTGATGATGGAAGTATCAATCAAGCCTTTATTAGCAAGTTCATTGTAAATATTAGTTACATCTGTAGAAGATGTGTATAATTGCATAAATTTAGGACGTGTATCTTTGATTAAATCTAATGTTTGTTGACGAAGCTTATTATCTGTTATTTTTTCCACACTAGAAATTATGTAATCATAAGCATTATTGACAAGCTGTGAGTTAAGTGGTGCTTTTGTAGCTGGTGGTAAATCAGATAATTTAATTGGATTTATTTTAAAATTAGAAGGTGTTATTTTTTGAGCGAAAGCTTTATGATTTAAGCCTGTTAAATCGAAAAGTGCAGCTCCAGCTAAAACACCAGCACCTAATTTAAAGAAATTACGACGAGACAAATTTTGCATATATCAACATTCCAATCTGCTAACGGTTGAGCAATATTTTTAAGTTGATTTTAGTATATATAGTGAATGTATAATTTTAATTTAGCTTTAGCTAAATCTAGGTAAATAATTTGCAAAAAATAGATAAAAAAAGCATTAAGAATATAAAATATATATCTTAATGCTGTTTAATTTATTCAATAGTATTTAAAAGGATTTGATGATTATTATAAATCAAGCTTTCTGGATTATTTCCTTGTAAAATGCGGAAAAGTTCTGCTGGAATGTATAATTTGTCATTGATGAGCAGTGGCCCAGAACCAAGGGAGATAGGTGCAGTCATGCCAAGAGCAATAGTGCTTTGAGCAGTGTATAAATCTTGACCAATTTTTACAGTAGATTTCATATTTTTACTGTTAATGGTAGCTGTTTGTTCGTCGCTATCCCAAGATATGGTGAAACCTAAATTTTTGCAGACATCACGAGCTGGTACTAATGTACAATTATTAATTATAATAGGGTAAGAATTGATTTTAGTACCATTGACGATTATTTCATCTTGTTGGGTTTGTGTACTTTCTTGATTAGTAGAAGTAGCTTCTACAGGTAGAATATAGGTAAATACGGCTAAAGCAAAAAAAGATAGAAGCAATAAGCGAGAAATTAATTTCATTAAATCACCTTCTGATTTTTGTAGATTGTAAAATTTATTTTAGATTAGAGATAAATTGTTAATACATCTCAAATACATATTAGAGCATAATTAAGTTTAAAATCAATTACAAAAAAATTAAAATAAGATTAAAATTAAGTTAAAGCAGTCTATATTTAGATATGTTATAATTAAAATTAATTTTTATAGATAGGTGTAATAAATGGATATACGAGAAAATATACAGTTTTTAAAAGGTGTAGGTCCTAAAAAAGCACAGGCTTTAAAAAAATTAGGCATTGAAAATATATATGATTTAATCACATATTATCCTCGTCGTTATGAAGACCAAAGTCAAATTGTTCCTATCGGCAGAATAAAAGTCGGTGAAGTGGTAAATATTCAAGGTAGAATTATGGCTATGGCAGAAAAAAATACAAGGCGAGGTTTAAAATTATTAACGATTATGTTAGCTGATGATACAGGTGTTGTTCAGCTTAATTTTTTTAATCAAGATTATCTAAAAAAGAAATTAAAGGTACAAAAAAGTAGTTTATTTGTACATGGCAAAGTGGGCTATGCCTATGGTGGATATGGTCAACTTGCCATAAGTCAGATTATTTCTTTTGACGTTATAAATAACGATAATATAGATAGTGAAGAAAATATTAACTCTTGTGCTTTTATGCCCATATATACAATTCCAGATTATATAAAACCAAAGGATTTTCGCAATCTAATAGAACAAGTCTGTACGCAAGATATTTTGGTGAAAGATGTAGTACCCAATTTTATTCGTGAAAAATACGATTTATGGGATAAACAAACAGCCATAAAGAAAATACATTTTCCTCAGACAAGGCAAGAATTAGAAAAAGCGAAGAAAAGTTTAATTTTTGAAGAATTATTTTTAATTCAAGCAGGTTTATTACTGTTGAAAAAGCAACATCAGGTAAAAAATAAAGGCATAAAATTTTTATCTAATAGTGAATTAGTAAAAACAGTAAAAAATAATTTGCCATTTAATTTAACAGCAGAACAAGAAAAAGTTTGGCAAGAAATCTGTTTAGATATGCAAAAAGATGTGCAAATGCAACGCTTAGTACAAGGTGATGTAGGTTCAGGGAAAACAGTAATAGCCATACTTTCTTTAGTAAAAGCTATTGAAAATGGATATCAAGGCGCTTTGATGGCGCCAACGGAAATTTTAGCATTGCAACATTATGGCAAGATAAAAGAATTATTAGAGCCGTTGAATATACATGTAGGCTTATTGACTGGCAGTTTGAAAGTTAAGGAAAAAAGACAGATATTAGAAGGCTTAGCTGATGGCACTATAGATTTAGTCATTGGTACACATGCTTTGATACAAGATAATGTCATATTCAAAAATTTAGGTTTGGTAGTAACTGACGAGCAACATCGTTTCGGCGTAAATCAAAGAGCAAAATTAGAAGGAAAAGGAGAAGATTTTTTACCAGATGTATTGGTGATGACAGCGACACCTATTCCTAGAACGATGACGCTTACAGTATATGGTGATTTAGATGTTTCTTTTATCAAGGAATTACCACCAGGAAGAAAACCTATAAGAACTTTTGTGCGTATGCCAGATAGAAGAAATTTGATTTATAAATTTGTAAAAGATGAAGTAGCCAAAGGAAGACAAGCTTATATAGTTTGTCCTTTGATTGAAGAAAGTGAAAATAGTGATGCTGTTTCTGTAGAAATGATATATGATGAACTTACATCAGGTTATTTATATGGTTTAAATTGTGCCTTGCTTCATGGTAAATTAAAACCGAAAGAAAAAGAAGATTTATTACAGGGATTTTTGTCAGGAAAAATAGATGTATTAGTATCAACTACAGTAATTGAAGTTGGTGTAAATGTGCCAAATGCTAGTATCATGGTGATTGAAGGTGCTGAACGCTTTGGGCTTGCTCAGCTTCATCAGCTTCGTGGTCGTATTGGTAGAGGTGAATATGCTTCATATTGTATTTTGATTAATCGTGGCAAGAATGCAAATTCTCTAGAGCGATTGCATCTCATGGAAAAAATCTCTGATGGTTTTGTTTTAGCTGAAGAAGATTTGCGATTACGTGGACCAGGGCAATTTTTTGGTTCAATGCAACATGGTTTACCTGATTTAAAAATTGCAGATGTATTAAATGATGTAAATGTCTTAGTCAATGCAAGGGTAGAAGTTCAAAGAGCTATTGATTATGGCATAGATAAAAAAGTGTTAAATGAGATATTAGAATTACAATATAAACATAGATTTTTAAAGATTTCTGATGTGTAAATATCTTATAGATAAATTTTGAGATAAAGAAGGGATATAAGTTAATGAAAGAGTCTACGATAAAAATAATCACGGTCTTAATGTTAGTGGCGATATTAGTTGTTATTTATATTTTAAATCCTAGTTTTTATAGTGATTTTTGGCGTGTAGCTACAAGTGGTAGTATGCAAGAAACAATGGATTATATCGCTTCATTTGGTATATGGGCGATGGTATTTAGCTTTTTATTAGATGTGTTGATAAATGCTTTAGGATTTTTGCCGTCAATATTTGTATCAACAGCAAATGGCTTGCTTTTTGGCATAGTGCCAGGAATTATTTTATCATGGCTTGCTGAAACGACAGGCGTTATTATTTCTTTTATTTTGATGAGAACTATTTTGCGTTCTTCAGCAGAAAAGTTAATTGCTAAATCTAAATATCTGAAAAAAGCAGATGAATTCAGTGGCAAAAATGGATTTAAAATAATGTTAATTTTACGTGCTATGCCATATTTTCCTTCTGGAATATTGACTGCACTTGGTGCTGTTAGTCGCATTAGTTTAAAAGATTATGCTTTGGCAAATTTGATTGGAAAGTTTCCCTCTACTGCACTTGAAGTAGTAATAGGTCATGATGTAGTTAACTATAAAAATAACTTAGACCGTTTAATGATTGTAATAGTGTTAGTATGTATTATTTATGGTGCAATATGGTACTATAACAGGAGAAAAGAGAGAAAAACAGCATAAAAAAGTCCATATTTAAGATTAAATCTATTGATTTTAAAGTCTTTTCCCATTATAATATTGTTCATAGTTAAAATTGTATAATTTACTAGGAGATGAATTATTTTGATTAAAGTTATTGTAAATGGTGCTTGTGGTCGTATGGGTAGTACCGTAGTTGATGCTGTAATGAAAGATAGTGAATTAAAGCTCGTTGGAGCTGTAGATATAGTTGGTGGTATGGACGCTGGTGATAAAGCTGGTTGTGGAAAAACTGGTGTTATTGTATCCACTGATTTAGAAGCTACTATTAAAGAAACAAATCCAGATGTTATGGTAGATTTTACTCAGCCATCTGTAGTATTTAATACTGCAAGTATCGCTATTAAAAATCATGTTCGTCCTGTAATTGGTACAACTGGACTCACTGATGAACAAAAAGCTCAATTAGATGCTTTAGGAAAAGAAAATAATACACCTTGCTTTATTGCAGCTAATTTTGCTATCGGTGCTGTGCTTATGATGAAAATGGCTTGCGAAGCAGCAAAATATATGCCAGATGTAGAAATCATTGAACTTCATCATGATAATAAACTTGATGCTCCATCAGGAACAGCTCTTGTTACTGCTGAAATGATTAAACAAGTTCGTGAAAGCCATAAACAAGGTCATGAAAATGAAAAAGAAAAATTAGCTGGTGCTAGAGGGGCAGAATATGATGGTATGAGAATTCATAGTGTACGTCTTCCAGGCTATGTAGCTCATCAGGAAGTTATTTTTGGTGGCTTAGGACAGACTTTGACTATTCGTCATGATTCTATTGACCGTACTTCTTTCATGCCAGGTGTTGTACTTGCTTGTAAAAAAATCATGGGTCTTAATGCAGGACTTACTTGCAATTTAGATAATATTATGGACTAATTATTAATATTGGATAGGTGATATAAATGAAAAAATATAATGTGGCGATTTTAGGAGCAACAGGTGCCGTAGGTCAAGAATTTTTAAATCTTATTGAAGAAAGAAATTTCCCTTTTAATGAATTAAAATTATTAGCATCTCATCGTTCTGCTGGTAAAAAATTTCAATTCATGGGTAAAGAATATACAGTAGAAGAAGCAACTCATGATTCTTTTGAAAATATTGATATTGCTCTTTTTGCTGGCGGTGCTGCAAGTAAAACATTTGCTCCATCTGCTGTAAAAGCTGGTGCAGTAGTAATCGATAACTCCAGTGCATTCCGCATGGATCCAGAAGTTCCACTCGTTGTTCCAGAAGTAAACCCACAGGCTATTGCTCGTCATAAAGGTATTATTGCAAATCCAAATTGTTCCACTATCATCATGGTAATGGCATTAAAACCAATTTATGATTTAGCAAGAATTAAACGTATTGTAGTATCTACTTATCAGGCTGTTTCTGGTGGCGGTAAAGAAGCTATGGCAGAACTTGAAGACCAAGTACAAGCTATTGTAGAAGGTAAAGAAGTAGTAGCTAATATTTTACCAGGTGCTTCTCTGCCAAAACATTATCAGATTGCATTTAACTTAATTCCACAGATTGATGTGTTCCAAGATAATCTTTACACTAAAGAAGAAATGAAAATGATCAATGAAACACATAAAATCTTAGAAGATAATGAAATCGGTATTACAGCAACAACAGTTCGTGTACCTGTATATCGTAGCCATGCTGAATCTGTTAACGTAGAACTTGAAAAAGAAGTAAGCTTAGATGCTATCAAAGAAGCTTTGGCAAAATTTGATGGTGTAACAGTTCAAGATGATCCAGCAGAAATGGAATATCCAATGCCTCTTATGACATCTGGTAAAGATGATGTTTATGTAGGACGTATCCGCAAAGATTATTCTGTAGCTAATGCTGTAAATTTATGGCTTTGCGGTGACCAGATTAGAAAAGGTGCAGCATTAAATGCACTTCAAATCGCTGAATATATGATTAAAAACGATATGTTAGAAAAATAATATATAATTATAAATAAAAAGCAGTTTATGGATATTGAACTGCACCCCAAAAGTTGGACAAAAAACAACTTTTGGAGGTGCAGTTTTT
>ERZ835980.43-NODE-43-length-146913-cov-8.744597_pt1 | contig 146913 bp, 103 predicted proteins | sample MGYA00519943_ERZ835980 | MGnify/ENA primary metagenome ERZ835980 (study PRJEB31850, sample SAMEA3708791) | human gut metagenome | biome: human gut; feature: human-associated habitat; material: faeces | place: China | collected 2014 ... | reverse complement strand
AGCCTGTAGCTAGCGTTCATCCTGAGCCAGGATCAAACTCTTCATTGTAAAATATCTTTTTATAATAAATTCTGTTTATCCACGGCTCCGAATCTTTATTCGTTTTCCTTGACGGTTCGTATTTTTTACCCTGACAATCTAATGAAAGACTGTCAGCTCTTGTACTACGTTTATCTGTCTATGTAAATCTTTCAAAGAACTCTTTCTTCATTTCGCTTCCGAGTCACTCGCACCGCTCTTTGTGAGGAGCGTTTGTTTCTCGTTTGCGGTTGCAAAGGTAGATACTTTTTTCTTTCCCACCAAATATTTTTGAGAAAAATTTTCAAGGGGAAATCTTACAAAAGCCCCTAAAACTGCTTTAAAAGCCCAATTAACATGCTGTATAACATAGTTTTAAGAGATAAAATCAGAAGAGAAAAAAATCTTCAAAAAAAATATATTTTCTTTCATCGTTTACAGTCCAGCAACAAAATATGCCTGTTTTTAGCTCAAAAACATTCCATAAATACCCAAACAAAAACAGGATAAATTAAAAAACGAACTATAGAAACATATAAAGAAAACAGAAGCCCTCTCCCAAAACAGATAACTTTCGCGGCAAATCCAAATGTGAACCTAAAACTTGAGATCCAACCACTCCAAAAGACAAAAGCATGAAGAAACGATAGCTCAAAACAGAACTTACAGGATTTTTTGTAAGTGAAAGAACTGGAATCCGTATTTTTCAGAAGAATCTTTCCTAATTCTGGATTTCCTTATCGTTTGAGCCAGTACATCAAATAAAAAAGAGAACAAGCCTATGCGACCTGTTCTCTTTTTATTAATTAAACGATACGATATAAAAGGTAGAATTACTTCAATACCTTCTGTACTTTATTACCTTTCTTTACCAGATAGATTCCTTTCTTCAGGCCATCCAAAGAAGAACCGACCTTAACGCCATTCAGGGTATAAACCTCTACAGGAGCGTTAACCGCATCTTCTACAGAAGAAATTCCACTTGCAATTGGAGCAACAACCTTCATATTGTCAACCTCCCAAGTTGGAGCAACATCTGCAGTACTTACATATTTATATGCGATATATACTTTCTTACCGCAATAAGCAGTAAGATCGATATCACCAGCATCCACGAAAATCCAGTTGTTACCAGCCGGATAATTCGCAATTGTCAACTCGGTCCAAGTGGCAGCAGCTACATCACCTGCGTAGTCTGTAGAAGCAAATACCTTGATATGCTCTGCAGCAACTCCTGAGTTCAAGAAGTTCAAAGCATGACGGAAGCTCAAAGTAGCCTTTGTAACTGCACTCAAATCAATGGCAGGACTTACAGCCCAAGACTCGGCAACATTGTTCACCTTATTGGCATAGGCACTTGCTTTCAGATAACCATAGCTATCACCCTTCCAAACATACTCCAAGTCACCCTTTTCAACATCCTTGAATTCAAATCCGGCAACATCGCCTTTGTCAAAAGAGCTTTCAAACAGAACCTTTTCTGTTGGTTCCGGATCAACAGTACCGCCACCATCAACGATACCACCATCTTCTGTTGTCAAAGAAGCATCATCGAGCAACAAATCCTTTCCCGGATTCTTCGGATTCATCAACACCAGATTCAGTTTTGTCTCTTTGTCCAAAGTAAAGGTATCGGCAACGAGCACCCACTTGCCATTGGTAATATCATTATGATATACACCATACTCATAATTGCCCATACTTCCGTCTTCATTTACCGGAGCATATCCAGGACGAGCAGAAGCATTCTCCTCTGTTGCAGCCTTAGCATAAATAGAGAAAATGTAGGTTCCCGCTTTCAAAGTCATTTCCTCAGAACCCAAACGCTTGTTGCTGCTTGTTCCTTTCAACAGAACAGAAGAAGAACCGGTGCGAGCCTCAGCAGACTGAGAAATGGTTCCATTACTTGCTGTTGTTGTAGATACCCAATGGACAGGTTTATCTTCAGACCACTCTTCAAAGCTGGCATTAGAAAGCAAATTAGTCTGTGCCATGGCTGTTCCACCCATCAACAAGAAAGAGAACGCCATCCAATTTTTAATAGAAGTAAAATTTTTCATAAGCTAATCATTTTAGAGTTCATTTCACCTTAGCAAATATAACTGTTCCGTTTTAAAATAGGAAATCTTTCCGAGGAAAAAAGAAAAGAAAAAACTCTTTTATAGATTTCCGAATCAGATGATGAAGAATACATTACAAGAAAAGGAAGATGCAGAGCTGCCCGTTCCCAGAAAACCTGCATCTTCCTTGTCATAAAATATTCTTTTTTCAAGCGTTACGGTGCAACAACCGAAATAGTTTACGCCAATCGAACCGCTTCGGGGACGATCCATCCTTCCGTGTCTCTTCCTTCGCCTCCAAAACATTCAGAACATTACGGGTATGCTCCTGCCCCATCTGAATCATTCGGGCACACTCGGCAAAGCTGAAAAGTCCGCAAGATGCTATCGGAATCTCAATCAAGGCATCAACAGCAGCTGATTGTATAGCCACCTCGGCCAAACGCTTGGAAGCCAGTTCCGACATTAAACGCAAAGTAGTAAAGTATCCCATTTTCTTATGCGTATCGTCAAATACAGACTGCACCAGATTACCTTTCCAGGCTTTCAGTTCCGACCAACGAGCGCGCATCTGGGAAACAACTCCTCCTTCAGTAACAGTCTTCTCTGGTACATCGGCCACATTTTCCGTTTCAAACACCGGCGACGCATATAGATTGACAGCCACCAGCAGATCCCCCTCCTTGCGATGAAGCAGATTCAACGGCAACGGATTTACCACACCCCCGTCTACAAGCCAACGATCCGCCTCATGCACCGCGGTAATCACTGCCGGTATGGCCACCGAAGCACGAATTGCCCGATATACGCTGCCGGTTTCATAAACCACATCTTCTCCGGTATTCATATCTGTGGCTACAATACTAAGTCTTACGGGCAAATCTTCCAAATTACAGTCTGGAGCAAACTCCTGCAAACGCTCTATCAGTTTCTGTCCTTTAATAAAGCCTTGATCGGAAAAGGTAAAATCCAACTGTGAGAAAATAGCCTGAGCTCCATCTTCCAAAATGAAATCTGCAAACTCCTGCAATTTGCCCATCGCATACATAGCGCCTACCACAGAGCCGATGGAACATCCGGATATGGAATGAATAGAATAGCCTCTTGACAAGAGTTCGCGGATTACGCCAATGTGAGCCATTCCCCGCGCACCGCCTCCCGAAAGCGCCAAAGCAACCTGTCTGCCCATAAATCTGATCATTTAACCGTTATATGAAAACAAGCCTGATGCACCTCGTACTTGATATGGCAAAGCCCCTCCTGACGCACATCACGAAGAACTTCCGAAAGTACCCATTTCAAGGTATCATTTCGTACCGCCCGACGCTCGGCACTATCAGGATGCTGCACCGTTACGTAACGGTTATAAGCAATGTCGAAGGTTGTTCCAAAGCGGTGACAACTTTCTTCGGATGCATTCTGGTTATAACGTCGCAATTTGCGCACATCTTCTTCGGTACGCAATACGGACGATACGATAATTTTATGAAGAGGAATTCCTTTTACAGCCAGAGAATCCAGAAAATTACGACTGATCTTCTGCAACAAATCGCTTGCCCGGGGCACCAGATAAGGAATTGAACGGTTCATACGGGAATCTATATCATAAAACGGATTGCTGCCTATATAGACCAGTTCATCCTTACGGTGTTCGGCCTGTTCACGGTCTTTTACGGGAGAAACACCCCACTTACGGGCGGATACGATCTGCACATCCTGCAAATCCGGAAATTCCTTTCGGAAACTGCCCACACTGTATATTCTGTTCTTGACAATCTTCCCCAAAGAATCTGTAACGAAGCGTGTCGGGGTATGTGCCAGATAAAGCAATTTGGAACAGCCCTGTGAAGAATCCGGCTCATCCGCTTCGTTTACTTCCAGACTCTCTGCCACCGGCAGGTTTTGGACAGAATGAGCAGCAGTATCGGCCGGAGCCTCATCTGCAGGATGCTGATATACACGAACAACAGATGGATTCACACACCGTACAATAGCCAATACCAACACGGTGGAGGAAACCAGTCCTATATAGATTTTTTTCTTTAGTCTTCTCAATTTTATCCTTGTTTAATGTCGCACAAAGATAGTAAAACTAGACCGAATTCAAACACAATAATCAAAGAATCTCTCAGTCGGTTCTTCCGAACATTAATCATGCCTTTCAGGCTCCGAACAGGCAGGCGAGTCCAGGTTGTAAAAGATAAAGAAAAAGAACCTGATAATAAACGAAGTGCTCCCCCAACCTGTTTCTATTCCTTATCCAGTCCAAATTCCTGATCAAAAGCCTTCTTCCATGCTTCTTTCCGTTCCTTTATTTGTTCCATGTTAGAAAGGAAAGCGTAAGCCGTGACAAAACGCAGTTCTTCACACTCCTTCAAATATTTTGCCGGAACCTCTGGTGCTTCAATCGTATTTTCCACGTGCAGGGTATCTCCTTCAGGCAGTGTTCTTAAATAACACATATTACAATATTCTATAGGCTGATCACCCGACATAATGAAATAGTACAGATTTGCCGGATTCTGTTCCTGAGTAAACACGACATCAAACTCAATGTCCAATCGCAAGCTTTCATTTTTCCGTTTCGTCATTTTCATTTCCGGAAGCAGTACTTTGGTTATTTTTATATCAGAGACAATACGATAGGGCAAACTATCTGACATGGTATAAGGAATCGTTTTTCCGATCATTTCATCCGCCAAGGGCTGGGCCTTTTCTTCAGCCTTTTTCATAGAAGCCTCAAAATTGGAATATGCCAAAAGAGCATCTTCCCCTTTGATGTCTTCCCCATTGTTCATACTGTTTATCAACTCCTTCGTACTATTCAGAAAACCGACCAACTCTTCCTCATAAATGGAAGGAATCTCACCAAACATACTGTCTCCACCCCGGGAACAACCGGAGAATCCAAAATTCAAAGCGACCAAAAACAAGGTCCCTACAATAAAAGCTTTTGTTTTCATGATGTTTTTGATTTAAAGATGAATATTATAATTGCTATCAAGTTCACTTCTGGGATTCCACGTCACGAATGTCCAGTCCTGAGGGATCGTACATCACTCGGGCATGATTTCTCCGTATGTTTTCACACTTGATACAGACTCCCGTCACTTTATCAATTTTCTCCCGAACAACGGAACCATTACGGAAAACGATACCGTTCTCGCGGGAAAAGAATTCGTTTTCTGCATGAATGTGATAACTACAGGACTGAGGACGCTCGGCACGTAATTCCCCTCGCAAATACTCTCCGTCTGTAAACACCAGTAACTGATAGGTGTTATCCGTATCATTACGGAAGCGGTAGTCCAAATAATTATAGACTATGCTTGTACCTGTACCAAACGGAATCTGCCGATGATAATCGGGAAACAAATCCAGGCCGTCATGATGGTGGTGCTCCACAATCTTCAAATCAGAATGCAAAACCATCCAATGAATCAGATTGGTAAACTGACAAAGTCCTCCTCCATATCCCTGCGACGCCTGTCCTTTCGAAATCGTCAATCCTTTTTTATATCCATGCTGTTTATCATCGGGTCCCACCAGTTTCCAAAAAGAAAATATTTCGCCGGGCTTGATCAGAATACCATTGACACAAGGAGCAGCAAGCGACAGGTTTACCGCCTTATTCTCCTGCAAATGCATTTCGGTGTTTCCTAATCTCCGACGAATCAGCGAACCGTGGCGGTATATCAGAACGGGCAAACGCTCCATACTTTTATCACAAGCCAACTTCTCCCGACTGAAAAAGTCCTGTAAATGTCGCAGTAAGATACATTTCTTTCTGGAAATCTGATATGTCCAAGGGGAAAGTTCACAAAACAATTTTCTTTTTCTGGTAGCAGCCATACAGCTTTTGATTTTATTTTTAAATCTAAATACTGGTCGCAATATTACGTTTTTATTTTGAGAATAAAGAATTGCATCATATATTTTTACACAAAAACTTTCTTACCAAAGAAAGTCCTACGTTCTTTCAAAACATGATGATGGTATTCCGAGATTCAAAACCTCATTAATAAAAAGACCATGAAACACTGATATCTATCCCATTATTCCTCAAATACACTTTCCTTGAAAAAGTTCTTCTCTCATATTTCCGCATAAAAACATTCTTCAAGATTCAGCTTCCCTTCCAGCTAAAAAGTATATACAAAAGCACATTGCCTTACCATTTCCGAAACAAGGTTGATTGCATGAGGATGAAACAAAAGAAAAAGACAAAATCAATCTACAACAGATAAATTCAAAACAGCCGGCCATATTCCCCGTACAAAAGCTCATTCTTACAGAAAAATGCTGTTCAACAAATAAAACTTATCCGACAACAACAAATATAGTAAAAAGGTGGTGAATTCGAAACAGAATGATTAAATTTGCATCAAAATTAGATAAATGATAGAGAAGCATATCGTACTGGAAGATATTGACCCCATCATCTTTTATGGGGTGAACAATGTGAACATGCAAATGATCAAGGCATTATACCCCAAACTGCGCATTGTAGCACGGGGAAATGTCATCAAGGTCATGGGCGATGAGGAAGAAATGTGCGCTTTTGAAGAGCACATTCTGGCCATGGAAAAGCACTGCGCCAAATACAACAGCCTGAAGGAAGAAGACATTCTGGCCATCATCAAAGGCAATAAACCGGAAAACAAGGATCACGGGGATGTCATTGTGTACAGCATCACCGGAAAACCGATTACCGCGCGCAGCGAAAACCAACAGAAACTCGTAAAGGCTTATCAGGAAAAGGATATGATCTTTGCCGTGGGTCCGGCCGGTTCCGGAAAGACATACACCAGCATCGCCTTGGCTGTACGCGCGCTGAAGAATAAAGAAATCCGGAAAATCATCTTAAGCCGCCCGGCTGTAGAAGCCGGTGAAAAGCTGGGTTTCCTTCCGGGAGATATGAAAGAAAAGATTGACCCGTATCTGCAACCGCTGTACGATGCCCTCGAAGATATGATTCCTGCCGTGAAACTACAGGAGTTCATGGAACAGAAAGTGATTCAGATTGCCCCGTTGGCCTTTATGCGCGGACGCACCCTGAACGATGCCGTAGTGATTCTCGATGAAGCGCAGAACACCACAACGGCACAAATCAAAATGTTCCTCACCCGTATGGGTATGAATACCAAAATGATCATCACGGGAGACACCACTCAGATTGACTTGCCTCCTTCACAGCGTTCAGGACTTGTCGAGGCCATGCACATCCTGAAAAACGTCAATGATATTGCTTTTGTAGAACTCAGCAAAAAAGATATCGTGCGCCATAAACTGGTTTCCAAAATTGTGGAAGCATACGACCACTACGACAAGAAGCAGCACGCTTCCAAAAAGAAAAGTCACAAAAAAGAAGAGAGCCCTACTCCTATTTTTTCAGACCTGCAAGGTTTGGGCGACAACTAATTCTCAGAAAAAGATTCATCCAATCATATATAAATTAAAAGAATATGAAAGCATTAACTCAAACAGATTTCAATTTCCCGGGACAGAAAAGCGTATATCATGGTAAAGTACGCGATGTGTATAACATCAATGACGACCTGTTGGTAATGGTTGCCACTGACCGTATCTCAGCTTTCGACGTAATCCTGCCAAAGGGTATTCCTTTCAAGGGACAGATGCTGAACCAGATTGCAGCCAAGTTCCTGGATGCAACCAGTGATATCGTACCTAACTGGAAGCTGGCTACTCCAGACCCAATGGTAACTGTGGGATTGAAATGTGAAGGTTTCCGCGTGGAAATGATCATCCGTGGCTACCTGACCGGATCTGCATGGAGAGAATACAAGAACGGCTGTCGCGAACTGTGTGGCGTTAAACTGCCGGAAGGAATGAAGGAAAACCAGAAGTTCCCGACTCCAATCATCACTCCGACAACTAAGGCTGATGCCGGACACGATGAGAACATCTCTAAGGAAGAGATCATCGCTCAGGGCCTCGTTAGCAAGGAAGACTATGAGCTGATGGAGAAATATACTTATGCTTTGTTCGAAAGAGGAAGCGAAATGGCTGCCAGCAAAGGCCTCATCCTGGTAGATACCAAATATGAGTTCGGTAAGAAGGACGGCAAGATCTATCTGATCGACGAAATCCACACTCCGGATTCAAGCCGCTATTTCTATGCTGAAGGCTATCAGGAGAAATTCGAGAAGGGCGAGCCTCAGAAACAGCTTTCTAAGGAATTCGTACGCCAGTGGCTCATCGACCACAACTTCATGGGCAAGGAAGGACAGCAGGTTCCGGAAATGACCGACGAATATGTAAACAGTGTTTCAGAGCGTTACATGGAGCTGTATGAAGGTATCACCGGCGAAAAGTTCCAGAAAGCCGACGATCACGCAGACTTGGCTGCACGCATTGAAAAGAACGTAACAGAATATCTGAACAATAACAAATAAGCTTTACTTTTTGTGTACGAACAAGAAAAGATAAAGCCCTATGGTTCGGAAGGCGATAAGCGGAAGCAGGTGGAACAAATGTTCGACAACATCTCTTCCACTTATGACCTTCTGAATCATTCTTTGTCTCTTGGCATAGACAAAGGATGGAGAAAAAGAGCCATTGACTCTCTCCGGGCATTCAATCCCCGCCACATGCTGGACATTGCCACCGGAACCGGTGATTTTGCGATTCTGGCAGCCCAGCGTCTTCAGCCGGAATCGCTCGTGGGAGCTGATATCTCGGAGGGCATGATGAATATCGGACGCAAAAAAGTGCAGGATTTGGGACTGGACAAAATCATATCTTTCCAAAAGGAAGACTGCACCAGTCTGTCGTTTGCTGACAATTCTTTCGATGCCGTTACCGTGGCCTACGGTGTGCGCAATTTCGACAATCTGGACCTGGGACTGAAAGAGATGCATCGCGTTCTTCGTCCCGACGGTCATCTGCTCATTGTTGAACTGTGTACCCCCAACCGCTTTCCGATGAAACAGCTGTTCCAGCTCTACTCACGGGTAGTCATGCCTCTGGCCGGTCGCCTTATCTCCAAAGACCGCAGTGCCTATTCTTATCTTCCGGCCACCATGGAAGCCTTTCCTCAAGGCGAAGTAATGCAACAGATCATCTACAAGGCCGGATATCGTGAAGTGTCGTTCAAACGCTTCACGGGAGGTATCTGCACCATGTATCTGGCAAAAAAATAATTTGATTATGAACAAATACGGACTTCTGGGCTATCCTCTGAAACACTCCTTTTCCCGACAATTCTTTACGGAAAAGTTTCAGAATGAGGGTATTGATGCCCAATATGTAAACTTTGAAATACCGGACATCTCTCTGCTGACCGACATTCTGGACCGGGAACCGGAACTCAAGGGCCTGAATGTAACCATTCCTTATAAAGAACAGGTCATTCCTTTCCTTCATGAAATCAGTCCTGAAGCCAAAGAAATCGGTGCAGTAAACGTGATTCGCATCACCCGCCCCAAGGGTATCCCTCATTTAAAGGGATTCAATTCGGATATCATCGGCTTCCAGGAGTCTCTGAAACCGCTTTTACAGCCTCATCATCGAAAAGCCTTGATTCTGGGCACAGGAGGTGCTTCCAAAGCAGTAAAAGTAGGCTTGGAACAGTTGGGTATCGAAACTTGCTACGTAAGCCGAAGTGCCGGAGCCAACCGAATCACTTATGCCCAATTAGACGAATCCATCATCCAGGAACACCTGATTATTGTAAACTGCAGCCCTTGCGGCATGTTTCCACATAACGAGGAGTGTCCGAACATTCCTTATCAACTGCTCACTCCCCAGCACTTGCTTTATGATCTTGTTTATAATCCGCTGGAAACAGAATTCATGAAACGGGGAAGGCAACAGGGAGCTACGGTTAAAAATGGTCTGGAGATGCTCCATCTGCAGGCTATAGCAGGATGGAATTTCTGGAATGGCAATGAATAATTTTTTATGAAGACAAATCAGAAAAAGAAAAGGATAATACAGGTAACCGGTGTTATCCTTATTTTAATTATAGCCCTCTTAGCCGGAAGCAGCCTATATCTGCAATGGTATGCCCTTCAGGCACAAGGTAACCCTAGAGGCAAAGATATTAACGGCTCTTATGAGTACATGTATGAAACTTATCCGCACATTCAGTCATGGGCAGACAGTTTGCGCCAAAACAAGGCATTGAAGGATACATTCATCATCGCAGATGACGGTAGCCGTCTGCATGCCCTGTATGCCTATGCCGATTCAGTGACCGACCGCACGGCGGTTATTGTGCATGGCTATACGGATAATTCCGTGCGCATGTTGCACATTGGCTACTTGTATCACCATGACCTGAAATATAATATCCTTCTCCCCGACCTGCGTTTTTCGGGATTGAGTGAGGGGTCTTACCTGCAAATGGGCTGGAACGACCGGAAGGATGTGTTGCGCTGGATGGATGTAGCCAATGGAATCTTTACGCGTCACGGCGGATTCAGCCAGACTCAGATGGTGGTTCACGGTATATCCATGGGAGGGGCCACCACCGTATGTGTCAGCGGCGAACCACAGCAGCCTTATGTGCGGTGCTTTGTAGAGGACTGCGGGTTTACCAGTGTGTGGGACGAATTCTCGGGAGAACTGAAAAATCAGTTCGGACTGCCGGAATTTCCTTTGCTTTATGCAGCCAGCACCATGACCAAACTGCGTTACGGTTGGAGTTTCACCGAGGCAGCCGCCCGCAAGCAAGTAGAGAAATGCACCCTGCCGATGTTCTTTATTCATGGGGATCAGGATACCTTCGTTCCCACTTGGATGGGCGACACGCTCTATGCCCATAAAAAGGGAGCAAAGGAATATTGGAAAGTACCGGGCGTAGAACACGCACGCTCTTATCTGCAATTCCCTAAATTATATACCGAAAAGGTAAAAAACTTTACGGAAAAGTATATTCATTAGAATAATATCGTATCTTGCATATTATAATGATAAAACAGAAAACTATGAGACGCTTTATCCTGTTTTTAAGCTGTTTCCTGCTTCTGGCCATCCGCATACAGGCTGCCAGTTATACCCCGGAATCCCTGCCTATGGTCTACCTTCAGGACCAGACCCGCCATGTGGTTAATCCCGACGGTTTTCTGTCGGCCGGATGCGTGGAAGCTATGGATTCTCTGCTTTGGAATCTGGAACAGAATAAAGGAGTGCAATCCGTCGTGGCCGTGGTGGAAAGCATCGAAAACGATGACTGCTATGAATTCTGCATGCAGCTGGCTCGTCTGCACGGAATCGGTTCGAAAGCCAATACCGGACTGATCATCCTGCTCTCCACCCAAAACCGCTGTTATCAGATTCTCACCGGTACCGGTCTGGAAGGCACCCTGCCCGACGCCATCTGCCGGCGCATTGAAAACCAGAAGATGGTGCCATTCCTAAAACAAGGCAACTGGGACCAGGCCATGTACCAGACCGTTTACAGTGTATGCAAGGTTATTGAAGGCGATCCCACTCTGATCAACGAACTCACCGGAAATAAGGAACAAGAAGGAGGAAACACCGGACTTTACTTTGTAGGAGCCATCATCCTGCTTTTCATTCTCATCTCCTGGTACAGTGGCCGGCAACGCAACACCTGTCCACACTGCGGCAAAAAGGGACTGGTACGCATAAATTCCAACATCATGGTTGACCGCATCCACCGCATAGAACATCATCAGGAAACATTCCGCTGCCCACACTGTGGACAACTGACTCACCGCAAACATAACGAACCGATGGACAACGGAACCGGATTCGGGGGTATGGTACCTCCCATCATGGGTCCGTGGGGCGGTTTCCATCGCGGAGGCAGTTCGTTCGACGGACCGCAAGGAGGCAGTTTCGAAGGCGGAGACTTCGGCGGAGGCGGTTCCGGAGGAGAATTTTAAACAAACCCAAACTAGAATAACATGTATATGAAGACAAAGAAAATTCGCAATTACATTCTGGCACTTACTGCCCTGTTCTCACTGAACAGCTGTTCTTATAACGAAATGGTCGAGAAGGACGAAGCAGTTTCTACTGCCTGGAGCAATGTGGAAGTACAATACCAGCGCCGCTCTGATCTGATTCCGAATCTGGTGAGCACCGTAAAGGGATATGCCCAGCACGAGCAGAGCACTTTGCAGGCCGTGATGGAAGCCCGCAGCAAAGCGACCCAGATTACTGTAGATGCCGATAACCTGACTCCTGAAAAGATGAAGGAATATCAGCAGGCACAGGGAGAGATCAGCAGCGCATTAGGCAAGCTGCTGGCCATCACGGAAAACTATCCCGAATTGAAGGCCAACCAGAACTTCTCCGAGCTGCAAGCCCAACTGGAAGGCACCGAGAACCGTATCACCGAGGCACGCCGCCGCTATAACGAGTCGGTACAAGAGTACAACGTGCTGGTACGCTCCTTCCCGAACAATCTTTTTGCCAAGATGTTCGGATTTGACAAGAAGGAAAAGTACGAAGCCGAAAGCGGAAGTGAAAAGGCTCCGGAAGTGAAGTTCTAAAAATACGACGTTTTGAGCGTCTTTTTTGCCTACTCGGCAGAAAATCATTAATTTTGCATATTAAAATCAAACAGCAACTTAATTATTTGAATCATGAGTAATCAGCGTTACATGATGCGTGGTGTATCCGCAGCGAAAGAAGACGTACACAACGCCATTAAGAACATAGACAAAGGTATCTTCCCACAGGCTTTCTGTAAGATCATCCCGGATATTCTGGGCGGTGATCCGGAGTATTGCAACATTATGCATGCCGACGGAGCCGGAACCAAATCTTCACTGGCCTACATGTATTGGAAAGAAACCGGCGACCTTTCTGTATGGAAAGGCATTGCACAGGATGCCCTGATCATGAACACCGACGACCTGTTGTGTGTGGGTGCCGTAGACAACATTCTGGTATCCTCAACCATCGGACGAAACAAGATGCTGATTCCGGGCGAAGTAATCAGCGCCATCATCAACGGCACCGACGAGCTGCTGGCCGAAATGAGAAAAATGGGTGTAGGTATCTACGCAACCGGTGGTGAAACTGCCGACGTAGGCGACTTGGTACGCACCATTATCGTAGACTCTACCGTGACTTGCCGTATGAAGCGCAGCGATGTGATCGACAATGCGAACATCCGTCCGGGCGACGTGATCGTAGGTTTGAGCAGTTGCGGACAGGCTACTTACGAGAAAGAATACAACGGCGGTATGGGCAGCAACGGTCTGACCAGCGCCCGTCATGACGTGTTTGCCAAATATCTGGCAGAGAAATATCCGGAAAGCTACGACAAGGCTGTTCCAGAAGAACTGGTTTACAGCGGTAGCTACAAACTGACCGACGAGGTGGAAGGCGCTCCGATCAATGCCGGCAAGCTGGTTCTTTCTCCGACACGTACTTATGCTCCGGTCATCAAGCGCATTTTGGATGAAATGAGAAGCGAGATTCACGGTATGGTACACTGCACCGGAGGCGCACAGACCAAGGTGCTGCACTTTGTCGGTGAAAACTGCCACGTCATCAAGGACAACATGTTCCCTGTTCCTCCTCTCTTCAAGGCAATTGCTCAGGAGAGCGGTACCGATTGGGCCGAGATGTACAAGGTGTTCAACATGGGTCACCGCATGGAAATCTATGTATCACCGGAGCAAGCCGACCGCATCATCGAGATCAGCAAGAGCTTCAATATCGACGCTCAGGTAATCGGCCGTGTTGAGGAAGGCACCCGCTCACTGACCATCAAGAGCGAGTTCGGAGAGTTCAATTACTAATCCGCAAAACAAAAAAAGACAATGAAAAGAATCCTTTTTATTCTTTGTTGCCTCACTTCACTCGGAATTACAATTTACCTGACCTACAAAACTTGGGAAGGGTTTGCTGAACGCAGCTGGTATCAGAATCTGATCTATCTGATCGCTATTGTCGGCTGGTGCTTCATCACAGAAAAAGTATTCAACAAAAAATATAAATGGACTCAGAAGTTTTTTGAATAAATGGCAGAAAATACAATATTAAACAAGCTGGAAGGTCTGGTGAGCCGTTTTGAGGAAGTCTCTACCCTCATTACAGACCCGAACGTAATCAGCGACCAGAAGCGTTATGTGAAACTGACCAAGGAATACAAGGACTTGGGCGACATCATGAAAGCGCGTAAAGAATATCTGGACACTTTGAAAAATATCGAAGACGCCAAAGAGATTCTGGCCGTAGAAGATGATCCGGAAATGAAGGAAATGGCTCGCGAAGAGCTGTCGGCCGCAGAAAAGCGCATTCCGGAAATTGAGGAAGAAATCAAGCTTCTGCTCGTTCCGGCCGATCCGGAAGATGACAAGAACGTGATTATGGAAATCCGTGGCGGTACGGGTGGCGACGAAGCTGCGCTGTTTGCCGGTGACCTGTTCAAGATGTACTCCAAGTATTGCGAGATGAAAGGCTGGAAGATTGCCATCTCCAGCTTCAACGAGGGTACAGCCGGAGGTTTCAAGGAAATCATTTTCAGTGTAACCGGTGAAAAAGTGTACGGAACTCTGAAATACGAATCCGGTGTGCACCGCGTGCAGCGTGTTCCGGCCACAGAAACTCAGGGCCGTGTGCATACATCGGCCGCAACCGTAGCCGTATTGCCGGAAGCCGAGGAGTTTGATGTAGAAATCAACGAAGGCGAAATCAAATGGGATACTTTCCGTTCCAGCGGTGCGGGAGGTCAGAACGTAAACAAGGTGGAATCCGGAGTGCGTGCCCGCTATATGTGGAAAAACCCGATTACCGGAGAAACCGAGGAGATTCTGATCGAGTGTACCGAAACACGTGACCAGCCGAAGAACAAGGAGCGCGCACTGGCCCGTCTGCGTACCTTCATTTATGACAAGGAGCACCAGAAGTATTTGGACGACATTGCCAGCAAGCGTAAGACGATGGTATCTACCGGCGACCGTTCGGCCAAGATCCGTACCTACAACTACCCGCAGAGCCGCATCACCGATCACCGTATCGGTTACAACATGCAGAACCTGTCTTCGTTCATGGACGGTAACATTCAGGACTGCATCGACCAGCTGATCGTGGCCGAGAACGCCGAGCGCATGAAAGAAAGTGACCTGTAATCCAGAAGCACATTTCTTTCCATGTGGGTAAAGAAAACCGATAAAAAGAAGATCGATAAAAGATAAAGCAACTATGAACAGAAAAGATTTATTTGAGAACATCAAGAAGAAACAGTCTTTCCTTTGCGTAGGACTGGATACCGATATCAAGAAGATTCCGGAGCACCTGCTTCAGGAAGAAGATCCGATTTTTGCCTTCAACAAGGCCATTATCGATGCCACAGCTCCTTACTGTATCGCCTACAAGCCAAATCTGGCTTTCTATGAGAGCATGGGCGTTAAGGGATGGATTTCTTTCGAGAAGACCATCGCTTACCTGAACGAGCACTATCCGGATCAGTTCATCATTGCCGACGCCAAGCGCGGTGATATCGGTAACACCTCAGCCATGTATGCCCGCACCTTCTTCGAGGAAATCAAGTTGGATGCGGTAACCGTAGCTCCTTACATGGGCGAAGACAGTGTAACTCCTTTCCTGGGTTACGACAACAAGTGGGTGATTCTGTTGGCTCTGACCAGCAACAAGGGTTCACACGACTTCCAGCTCACTGAGGATGCTCAGGGCGAGCGTCTGTTTGAGAAAGTATTGAAGAAGAGCCAAGAATGGGGTAATGCCGACCAGATGATGTATGTAGTAGGCGCCACTCAGGGCAAGATGTTCGAAGATATCCGTAAGATTGCTCCGGATCACTTCCTGCTCGTACCGGGCATCGGTGCTCAGGGCGGTTCTCTGAGCGAGGTTTGCCAGTATGGTATGAACAGCCAGTGCGGTCTGATCGTAAACAGCAGCCGTGCCATCATCTACGCAGACAAGAGCGAGAACTTTGCTGCCGTAGCCGGAATCAAAGCCAAAGAAGTACAGGAAGAAATGGCCAAGGAATTGCAGCGCATCCTGTAATCCGCCATCTTTCGACCTTATATACGGAACTCCCGGATTGCTTCCTGCCGTTCAATAGGCGGGAAACAATTCGGGAGTTCTGTTTTTATCCGGCTGGGACGCGGCAATGATCCGAAGCAGTTCTCTTCCGTATTTACGCACCGTAACCTTACCGATAGAAGGCACCGACAACAAAGTTCGCTCATCAGTAGGACAAAGGCGTGCCAAGCCCAGCAAAGCCTTTTGCGGTAGGATTGTATATGGAGGCTTTCCCTGACGTACAGCTTCCTCCTGACGCCAACGCATCAGTCGGGCATACAGTTCGGGATGTAGCGGCACAGAAGATGCTGTTGTCCGCTCAGAGGCATCCCGGCGGAGCATTCGCGATTTATGAACATTCTCCTCCGCCTTCCTCAAAGAAAGCAAAGCCTTCTGTCGCAGGAAATCAGAAATCCGGAAGCCTTTTTCACTTACTGTTTTCAGCAAAGCCATACGCAGTCCGATAGCTTCGTCGAAAGCAGTCAAGGCCTTGTTGTATTTTCTTTTTATCTCCTGATTATCTATCTCCACGAGATACTGTTCCTTTTCTGTATTCCACACTTTCAAGGATTCCAGAAAATAGGAAGCCCCTCGACGAAAACGGTTCTGAAGGGATTCATTGTCGGAAAAATCAGGTTGCGTATATACCAGTCGCAAATACTGGTCGTGAAAACGGTCGCCCACCCGAAGCACGTCTTCCTGAAAGCGCTCCAGAAATACTTTTGCTTTCTGAAGCACCTCGGAATACAGTTCATAAAGATATTCATCGAGTAAACGTACCAGGCGCTCCAGTTGTTCCGACAAACGGTGAAATACGAAAAGCGAATCCAGCTGCTCCAGAAAATATCCCCGCTCAAAAGCATTCATCTGTTCTTCATTCGGTACAGTTTCCAGGGCCTGATCCATAAAACGGGATATCTGCTCATCCTGAATCACAGCCTGCTCCGGTAAAGGTGCACTTAGAAAAAGGCCCTCGAGCGAACGGCATCGGCTGAGGGCCACATAGGTCTGTCCGTGTGTAAAAGCCCCGGACACATCGATTATGGCATGGTCAAAAGTCAGTCCCTGACTCTTATGCACCGTAATGGCCCAAGCCAATTTCAAGGGGAGCTGGCGGAATGTGCCGTCAATTTCTTCCACGATTTCATGCGTATTCTCGTCCAACCGATAACGGGCATTGGCCCACTCCATGGGTTCTACAGTCACCGTTTCCTCAGCATCCTGCAGCTTTACCTCTACCCGATGTTCCGTTATGGCTACCACCCTCCCGATGCTGCCATTCACAAAGCGCCGCGGCACATTCAGGTCGTTCTTTACGAACAACACCTGCGCTCCTTCTTTCAGTTCCAATCGCGCCTCTGTGGGAAAAGAAAGCTCCGGAAAAACACCATTGATTGTTGCATCAAAAAAGAAAGATGTTCCGGGCAATGCCTCCAGTTTGTCTTTATTGACCTTTTGTGCCTGATGATTATGCGTCATCAGGCGGATATATCCTTCGCAAGCCGAAAGCTCGGTTTCCGGACGATAACGTGTATTCAACTCATGAATCAGTCCGGCATCCAACTGATGCGTCCGAATCCGATTGAGCATCGTCAGAAAACGGGTATCCGTCTGCCGGTAGACATGTTGCAGTTCTACCGTACAAAACCCTGCCTCACGCAATGCCTTACTCGAAAAGAAATAAGGACTGTCATAATAACGCGACAACAGATTCCATTCCTCTGCCTTATATACCGGGGGCAACTGCTGCACATCACCGATCAGCAATAGCTGCACCCCACCGAAAGGACGGTGCCGCTCCCGATAACGACGAAGAACGTCATCAATGGCATCAAGCAGATCGGCACGCACCATACTCACCTCATCAATGACCAGAAGGTCCAGGCTACGCATCATTTTCTGCTTCTCGGCACTGAACTGAAAACGATATTCCGCGTTACCGCCAAATGCCGATCCAGGCAGATAAGGAGCAAAAGGAAGCTGGAAAAAGGAATGAATCGTCATGCCTCCGGCATTGATAGCTGCAATTCCAGTTGGTGCCAGCACAATCATTCGCTTGGGGGCATCCTGAACCAAACGGCGCAAGAATGTCGTTTTACCGGTTCCAGCCCGTCCGGTAAGAAACAGGTTCACTCCTGTATTTCTAAGAAGCTGCAAGGCCAGCTCTTCTGGATTATTTTTATTCATCATCATGAAAGCAAGCATTCATAACTATACCAACATACATTTCCTATCTTCTCGTAAACGATATGTAAAGATATAAAAAAAGGGATGCACTCAGTTACGGTGCATCCCTTTTTCTCTAGTTATATTTACCTTACTTATTTATAGCTTGGCAATTTCAAGTACCAATTCTCCTTATTCAATAACTTTTCATACAAGTTTATATACTCAGGAGAATTTTTATAATCTACACCAGGCTCACGAGAATCGCCACGACGGGCAATCTTGTCTGCAAACCACTGAACACCGGCATCGCCCTTATGACTGGCAATACGCAACAAGTCCGGATAACGGTTTCCTTCCCATGCTGTCTCCAATGCCAACTCATCAACAATCAGATTTTCAACAGCATCAATTCTATAAGACAAACTATCCTGGGCAAATACACCGACAGTATCAACTCCCATCTCTTCACACTTCTTGAACACCATGTTCTTATATGTGTAATAAGTAGAGTCGGCAAATCCAACCTCACCACAACCACGTGAATGTACACCGACATTGGCTGCTTCAGTACCACTCAAGTAAGTAAAGTCTGAAGGGAACGTCAAATAAGTTTTAGACTGTGCCTTATCATATTCACTCTGTGGTATGTAAGAACAAGCCTTGTTGGTTGTATAATAGATCTTCAGAGTATCGACCTCGCCAGTTTCTGTAGTATCGATCACAGTCTGATATTCCGGCAGGTATTCTCTACACAAACCATTCTTCAATACTGCGAAAGCATAGCTTGGGAAACCGGCACGGTTGATAGCTTCTGCAAAACGCAACCAAACCAAAGCCTTACGGTAAATAACCGGGAAAGTGTAACTGAAGCCTGAATAACAAGGTTTGCCAATAAACTTAGTTGTTGACACATTTCCACTACCCATGCTAATTACATCTTTCAAAATAGCCTGACGGGCATCTCCAGCTCCATCCAAGACTTTCACTGGTTCATCCTCCTTCTCACGCTCCAGATATTTCTGATCGGCACACAAGCTGAGATACTGCTGAGATGCACCCAACTGACGATAGGTTACATCTGCACTTGCAGTTACGGAAGCTGAGGTTGTAGCTTCTTCTTCCTTACCCTCTTCTGAATCTGTGCTCATTGATGAATTGGTGCGATATCCAAACACGTTTGCAACACCAGTCAGCACAGTTCCGTAAAGTTTACCGGCTGAACTAGGAATCACCGTAATCGCTTCTCCATTATAACTTTTTCCGGCAGGACTTGTTGTGGAAGAAAAGATTGAACTCCAACCGCTGTTAGAATAATCAATTTCACCGCTGAAACTAGACTTATCTGCAGTAGTAGTATACTGAGTAGGCAGATAAGCTCCATTGTCCTTCAGATAATCATAATAGTTCTGGGCAGCCATCTCATAATCTGACTGTGTCTGGGCACCGGTCAAATAAATATCTCCCAAAACCAACTTAACCGGGAACATGGTCAGTGTGCTGGCAATATCCTGCGCACCGTTGTTGTAGTTGCCATAGTTCGGCAAAGAAACCTCTCTATAGCGCAACAAATCCGGAGTCAGTTTTTCAATCAGAGTTTCACGGTTCAATTTATTCTGAACCTTGTTAAAGTCAAACTCATCAATGAATCCCAAAGAGGTGATTGGTTCCGTGTAATACGGAACCTCACCATAATTGTTTACCAGCTGGAGATAAGTCCAGGCACGAACGGCCATAACCTGTGCAATTTCTTTCTCCATAACTTTTGTACCACCGCTGTTTGTTTTCAGAGAATCCACATCAGCCAGATAATTATTACAGCTGTTGATTACAGTATAATAATCCTTTACCTCCAAATAACGGCAGTCACCGTCGTTAGTCATATTAAAGTTGGCAATGTTGCTGATGGTATCAGCTGCATACGAAGTGGGATAAGTCAAATCTGCTCTAGCCTCTCCCAGAATCACATAGCGCTCTGCGATATTCTGCACAGCCTTCATAATACCCCAATATCCATACAAGGTATCATTAGCGTTGGTATGTGTAGTACGATCTGAATCTGCACTCAACATATCCTCGCAAGAAGTGGTTGAAACTCCAAGTCCGCAAGCAACCAACAAAGCGCATATAATTGATTTATTTTTCATTATACTCAATGTTTTACAAGTTAATAGAAACACCAATATTAAAGCTACGGGTCAATGGCATCATACCATTGTCAATTCCCTGATACAAAATGTTGTTTGAAGCGGAGATTTCCGGATCGGTACCCAAGTACTTGGTTACGGTGAATACATCATTGGCTTCACCCCAAACCTTCAGTCCCTGCAACCAGCTTGTTGACACTGGAATATCGTAAGTCAAACGGATGTTCTTGATCTTCAAGTAAGATCCGTCCTCGATCCAACGATCTGAGAAACGCTCGTTGTTTCTCCAGTTGTCACTGCTTGTATAGCAAGCACGTGGAATATCAGTCTGCTGTCCTTCGTAAGTCCAACGGTTAACCATTGCAGTGCTTTGGTTGTAGAAACTGTTTCCACCTTCAATCTTAGAGCGCTGGTAGTTATAAACATCATTACCCAAAGAATACTTCAAATTAACATTCAAAGTAAATCTCTTATAGCTCAGCATTGTGTAAATATTACCATAGATATCCGGATTCGGATCACCGATGACAACCTTGTCGGCTTCAGTAATCCAACCGTCACCATTCTGGTCTACAAAATGAACATCACCAGCCTGGAAGTTCTTTGATGCCAGATTTGCATCAGTCAATCCTGTCGGATATTTCAGATACTCCTTCTCACCGGTTGTCGGATTTACATGACACTTGGCGTCAGCATCTGAAGCAAAGACACCGGCAGTCTGATATCCATAGAATACTCCGGCTGCATGTCCTACTGCTGTCAGGACGTTATCCTCTCCGTAGATTGAAGAAGTGTAACCCTGAATCGTGCTTACCACCTTTTCGTTCTTGTAATCCTTGATCTCGATTACGTCAGAAGAAGGCAATTCAGTGATTTCATTCTTATAGTGACCTACGGTAGCACCTACCTGCCATTTCCAGTTCTTACGATTTACCAGAATCGCATTGGCATTTACTTCAAAACCGGCATTCTTCATAGCACCGTTGTTTGTCCAGTACTCATCCAAACCGGTCATGTAGCTCACCTTCTCCTTAACCAACAGATGATCAGTGTTTGCCCAATACAGGTTCAAACCTGCCTGCAAACGGTTGTTGATAAAGCTACCTTCCAATCCCACATTATATTGGGTTGTAGTCTCCCACTGAATCTTCGGGTTATCGATATTCTTCATCACCAAACCGATAGACTCTTTCAGGTACTTTTCTGAAGTCCAGTATGTGCTGGCTGCATAATAGTTGATATCATCATTTCCGGTCATATCATATCCGGCAGTCAACTTCAAATAGTTGATACCCTTGATTGACGGGAACCATTTTTCTGAAGAAATCAACCAACCCAACTGTACAGATGGGAATACTCCCCAGCTCACACCTGCCATCTGGAATCCCTGCTCGGTATTGTTACCAAAACGAGAAGAAGCCTGAGCGGCAACAGATGCCTGAATGAAATAACGGTTCATGAAGCTATAGTCCGCATTAGCGTAATAAGCCATATCAGACCAGTTATCGTTAGTACCGCTATACTGGATATACTTTCTACCATAGTTCAAGATTGGCATCTTATCATTGGTATTGTCATATCCTTTCAGGAAGCTGTAAGAATAAGAATAATTGTTGTATCTCCAACCTCCAAATACATGGATATCATGTGCGCCATAATTCTCGCCCCAATCCAAACGGAAATCATTGTTGATGGTAGTCTGTTTTGTAAACTGAGACTTCAGCACACTGGTAACACTACCCAAATTCTCCAACTGATAAGGAGAAGTACCGTTAACCGGCAGATAATATTTCTCGTTGTTTCTGCTCAGCGCATAGTTGAAACGGTTAGAAATAGAGAACTGCTTGGTGATCTGCCATTTCGGCATTACATTCAGGTTGAACTGAGTCAACTCCGCAAAGTTCTTCTCTTCACCCTTACCGTTTTCAAGAATCCAGTACGGATTGTTCAACACGGTATTAGAACCGTAAGCCGAAGCATACATAAACGGATTATCCAGAATGCTTGTGGCATCAGAAGCATACTTACCTGCGTAAATCAGGTTTTCCTTCAGCTTGTTGTCAGTACCGTCAATATAGTAACCATATTTGCTCAAGAACGGAGTCTGTACCAGACCCAATACGTTGATTGCAGCAATGTTCTGATCATCGTAATTCTCGGCCCATCCGTTATCCAGAATATTATAAGCCATACGTGAATAAGCGATGTCCATTACGGTAGACAGATTCTTGGCAATCTTGATATCGGTGTTGAAGCGCAGGTTCAAACGGTTGAAGTCATTGTTCTTCATTGCCGAATTAGCCTGAGAATAACCCAAAGACAGGTTATACATAGCCACATCGTCACCACCTTCTACGCTCACCTTGTAATTCTGGGTCATCGTAGTGCGATACATCTCCTTATCCCAATCGGTTTCGTTATGATAAAGAGGATACCAGAAATAATCAGGATCCTGATTCAGGAAAGGAATCTGAGACAAAGAGGTAGTTCCTTTCACCTGATCTCCCAGCATATCGCCCAAATAAGCACGGAACTGCTCGGCATTCATCATGTCTGTAGTCTGTGGTTTCAGAACCACACCACCATAGATGTTTACATTGATCTTGGTAGCCATGCTCTTACCGCGCTTGGTATTGATAAGGATCACACCATTAGCACCCTTAGCACCATAAAGAGCGGTACCGTTCTTCAAAACCTGAATGCTCTCAATATCTTCCGGATCCAAACCAGAAAGCACGTTGTTTACATAACCTACGTGCAAGCTGGTACGGTCATTCTGCATATCAATCATGTTACCGTCCAGAATAATCAAGGGCTGATTATTAGCATTCAAGCTGTGAATACCGCGAATCATCATATAAGCACCCTGAGCCGGTGTTCCGTTACGGTTGATGCTGCGTACATCTCCGGCCAACTGATTCTGAATTTCAGTCTCGGCAGACAGTGCACTGGAATTAGAAAGACTTACGGTATTCTGAGCAGTAATCACGGTTCCATCCTGATAGAAGCCTTTGAATTTGCTGCTGCTCAAAGAACCGTTGGCAACTCCGTCTTTCTTTACCGGAATCTGAATCGGATTGTAGTCCGGTGCAGAGACATAAAGTGCGTGTACAAATACAGGTACCTCAACTTTATATGAACCGTCCTCTTCGGTCAGGGCTGAATAAGCAGGATTATTCAAAGCCTGAACCATCACACCACTCATTGGCTGACCGGTAGCTCCGTCATAGATTTTACCGGTTACTTCCTTCATTTTATATTGAGGAGCTTTCTTCTTTGGTGCCGCTACTGAATCGGTAGCAGCAGAAGTAGCTACTGCATCCTGTGCCATCACCGCATTGGCTCCGGACAAGGCAAAGAGACAAACACTGGCTCTCAGTACCGACTGTATAAAGTTATTGCTCATATTCTTTTTCATTGTCTTCATTGTTTAATTGAAAAGGTCTACTCTTCTTTTTTAGCTTTCAAGATAATCTTGTCCACATAAATACTGTTCGTATACTTCTTGTTAATTTCACGCGGACCTGCTGTTACCTCCAGTTTCAGAGTCGGATAAGCATTATCTACTCCTTGATAAGCAATAGGGAACTGGAAATCCTTGAACAACAAAACGGTATCAACCTTGGTTGTATCGCTGATAAAATCCTCTGATGTCTTGGATTTTTCCAACTCAGAAGTTCCATCATAATAGTTGATGGTTGCAGCAAACTTCAAAGGCATGGTATTGGTCTTCAAAGTATCCTGAATGTTCTCCGGCAAAATAATTGCATAAATGTCATATTTAGTAGACAGAACATTAGGCAACTTATACGCAATATTGGTTGCAGTGTTTAAAGACAATGGAACTGTATAAGCATAAGAGTTACCACTGATGCTTCCCTTAATCTTTGGATTGCGTGATGTGCTGGTTACAGAAGCTGTATTGACACGGGTTGAAACGTTAATACCGTCAGAATACAAATAAGTGAAACTTTCACCCTCAACTTCTATATCGTCAGATACATTATAACGGTAATCATCGGTAAGATAAACATAACCGTTACTTACTCTGATCGGCTCAATACCCTTAAAGATATCGTTGCAATAAGGTGTATCTACTACAATATAAGAAGTCGTAAACAAAGAATCGGTATGACCGAAATCCTCCAAAGTATAGTCTTTCTGTCTGTTCGGGCTGAAAGCCAAACGATTCACGATAGACATGAGAGACTGATTCTTCTGAATGGTATCCGGATTAACCTTCTTACCTTCCTTGTTCTTATCGTCCTTATTGGCATAAGCAAAGCCCATGTATTTAAAATAAGGATAAGTTTTGGCAATTGCCTTGTCCCAACCCGTATTGGTAGGCATAATCATGACAAAGGTACTGTCCTCATTCTTCAGATTTGCATTCAATCCGGACCAAGTCTCACCACGATACTGGAAAGAGAAGTTAAAGGCCTTACTTTCAGTTATCATAACAGAATCAGCCCAGGTTACCTCGCCATTGACAATACCTCCCTGAACACTCTGGTTCTCGTCCAGGTAAGTTGTATCTCGCTCACTAAAATACTGATAAAGACTGCTTACTTCCGGTGTCGTCTGCATATATTCATACAAGTTGTTCAGGAAAGGAACAGTTGCACTTAATTTATGAAGAACACCATTGGTAGCCGGAATATTAGCTTCCACGATATCCACATCCTTGAACTTCTTCTGGCTGTTATCCAGAATACCCAGCTTGGAATTCAACATCGTAATAGAGTCAGCTTCAGAGCCACTCACATTGCGGGCAAAAGAGTTGATATGATTGCGTACAAAACGATGATCTACGCTATACTCATCCTTTTCGATGTCTGCCAATACTGCATCCAGATCAAAGGTGCTGTCAACAGGTGCCCACACGGTCATCTTATTATTCTGCTGCAGAATATCCTTGTAGGTCAAATTGCTGGCTTTTGTCTCATTATTATAATAATGAACCTTTTCAAGCACCTTGGCAAAATTCTTCAAGTTTGGCTGTTCTACAATCTGCTCCCACAAACTTTTGGTAGCCACACCGTCAGAAATGCCATAATGCTCATCTATGGTGTCGGTGCAGGCGGAGCAGCCCGCAATGACTGCTGCTCCTAAAACACCTTTCTTAAATAATCTCATATATTTTCTTTCCATAAATTCAGTTTGTTAATATTACCACTCATCTTCCGGAGTTGTCGGGTGAGCATATACTTCACTCGGAACCATCTCAATGTAGTCACAGAAGAACTCTGTCTGTGTATTGTCCAAAGCAGACTTGAATCTCAGATAATATGTCTTTCCTGTTTCCATATACTGCTGAGTCAAGATCTTTCTGTTACATGCTGCATTATCGTATGCCATACTGTTGGAAGTAGGAGTTGTATAGTATCTAGGTCCTCTTACCCAACCGCTGTTACGCAGATTCTTGGCAACCTCTTCATTATAGCTCTGGTCCTCAGATCCAAGTTCCCAACCCACATTCAGAGTTGCCAAACCACCTTTACCACCTGCACTTGCATACGGCATACGCAAGTCCATCGGAACATCTACCGGAGTCAAGGTTATTCCCTCTTCTCCGAAGTAAACCTGACACATACCGCGCTCAGGGTTACCAGATACGGCATAACGAATCTCATAAGTTCCATCATAAGGTACTGGAGGCAATTTCAATGTCAAGTCATAGTTACCGACAACGAATACCTCGTCACCCTGATAGTCAGACCAGTTGGTTGCAGTAGCTCCACTCAAATAAGTGAATACGGTGAACTGAGTTCTCTGAATATTCTGCAACTTGAACTGCGGTGGGAAGTAGATCAAACTCTTATCGTTTGAATAAAGTCCCATTGGACGACGATAACCCAAGTTAATCAATTCAGGCAACAAAGAAGCCCAATCGAAACGCAGTCTCTCTTTCAACACCTTGTCAACCACATCGTAGTTATAAACCAAGATACGGTCGATCGGATAAATATAACCGTTCAATGCACTGTTTGCAGTATTTACGGAATCTGCCTGCGTATTGATCAGCGCACCTTCGATAACAACACTGCTCTCCTTATATGTCTTCGTATCCATAATGGCCTTACGGTTCAAACGCTTGCCACTCTCATTACTACTTTCAGTAATCTTCAGCAAACGACGAGGACCACCCTTTTGTGACATGGTCTCGTAATACTCATACACAGGAATCGTCACAATGATATTACCTTTCTTAGCCTCTTCACGGTCAAAGTCTTTCTCATTCCAGTGATTTACCAACTGGTTTGAAGCCAGACTTACCGGCAAAAGGTGGTAAGCCACAAACTGGTTAATGGCATTATCCGGTTTCTTCAAATCTTCGTCAGATGTTCCATAAGTAACTTGAGAGCCCAGGAAGTCATATTGCTTCTTCAAATACTCATTCAGTTTCTCAATCAACTGACTTGGATCTTCCAATCCCAGTTCCTTCTTAAATACGTCATCTGTCTCGGCAAAAACAGTAAAACCGTATTTTCTATGTTCTGGCAACAACGCATTTGAACCGCTCTGAGTTCCGATTTTCTCAGGAATAGCACTGGTCAAATCCAGATCCTTATAGAATTCTTCATAGTCCTGATCCAGATATTTGTCAATGCCCATAGAATCTTCCCAACCGGTCTTCTGAAGCAGAGTAGCAAACATGGTCATATTCTTGGTATTCTTGAACAAGTCAGATACCGAAGAATTTGAAGGAGCAATAACCTTATTTACTCCCTGGATATAACCGTTTTCTACCTCAATATCCTTATAGATGACTTTTACATCATTCAGGATATAATACTCCATCTTACCGTTTTCGGTAGCTGTATTTGCGGTCAAATAGCGGTCATTCATGTTCGGCAAGGAGAAAACTCCATTATCTACCGGAAATACTGCGGTTTCAAAAGCGGTATTATTACCGCAGTCAATGATACTATTATAAACAATTACTTTTGCCAGAGAGTCACCCAAATGCTTTTCTGCCTTGGCAGAATCCAAGAAAACATTAAAGTCCTTGGAATTAAACTTACCCTGCACATACGCAGAATCGAGGAACTCTTCGATGGCCTCATTGGTTGGAGCAAAACAAGTATAGTTACCGTAAGAAGCCAGAAGCTTTGACACAGTAGACTGTGTTCTGTCACTTTGTCTTACGACGTTCAACAGAGCCACGTACTTGCTGTAAATGGAGTCATTTTTCTCCAAAAAACTACATACAGTCTCTCCGGTAAAGGTATACAAATCATCTTTGTTAATCTCTTCACGGCAACCTGAAAAGACTGCGAGTCCAAGGCATGCAAGCCCCAGGCTGCGCATCCAATTCCGCTTTGTATTATTAAATGGTTTCATCTTTCTTTACTTTTTTTGAATTGTACTTTGATCATCCCAGATTGGATTCTGTACCAATTCTGGATTGGCTTTCATTTCAGATTCTGCATAAGGAGAATACATCACCTTCATGCTCTGTTTGTACTTATTCTTAGCAGTACTTGCCTGAGTTCCCAAGAACTTCTTTCCAAAGATTTCGAATGCTTTGGTTGGTCCATCTGCTTCTCCTTTACGCATTGCGTAACGAACCAAGTCAAACCAACGCTTGCCTTCTCCGAAGAATTCACGGTTTCTTTCGCGAAGAATCAGGCCTTCCAACTCATCCTTGTTGCTAGCACGTGAATCCGGCAATTTTTCAGATTCCTTGGCATAAGCATTAGCACGCTCATTAACGGCTTTAACCAATTCAAAAGCTCCCTGCAAATCTGTTCCGATCATACACATAGCTTCAGCCTTCATCAGCAACACATCGGTCAAACGATAAAAGATCCAGTTTGCATTCGCAGTTGCTCCTACAGTATAAACCGGTGCTTTTCGTCCAGAGACATCCGTATTATCACTCAAAGCTGACTGCTCGATAGCAGAAGCTGCATATTTCACAATAACGTATGAGTCATCACCAGCGTCTTGAATAGAAGCCCATCTTCTCAAGTCAGTCTTAGAGAACAAAGCTGCATTGCTTGCATCATCTGCACTAGAAGACAATGTTGTGGCAATCACACTTGGAACAAGCACACCGTTTTTATCAGGCTTCTGATAAAAGTTCTGAACCATTGTATTAGAGTTCACCGTACCGTCAAACTGAAGTTCAAAGATACTTTCAGAACTGTTCTTGTCTCCAAAAATCTCGTTATAAGCATTTGAAGTGGTCAGTCCGACTCCTTCCATACCTATATTCTGAATCAGATGGTAAGGATTATCTGCATCAGAAGTTGAGCCGCTGCCGCCGCCAATAGACGGGAAACCTGAACCATTCATGCTATTCTTACGGTATTCCTCATCTTTCAGCGCAATAACCTTATCGCACTGCTTGATACAAGCCTGATAGTTTGAATCGGCCTTTGCCTTGTCACGACTCTCATAGTAAGAACCACGCCACAAATACAAATCAGCCAAAACGGTATGTACCGCCTTATCTGTAATCAAACCTCTGTTATCTGCTGAATTACCGAAATTGGTAGTCATATTGGTAGTTGTCACATACTCCAACTGATTGATCAGCGAATCCAATAAAACAGCCTGAGGTGTTGCCTTCAAGGTACGCACTTCATCATCATCATTGATTGCGGTGAAAACCATCGGCACATCTTCGAAAGTACGAAGCAGATAGAAATAGTTCAACGCTCTCAAAGTGATCATTTCCGCGCGAATACCTTCCCATTCTGCCTCAGAAAAACTCTTGTCTTTCTGAAGGATTTCAGGACCATGCTGCAAAACCTTGTTGCAATAGTTAATGGTCGCATAAAAACTGGACCAATTGAAATAACCATTTGAAGGTTTTAGGTTGACATTCAAAATGTCCTGTATATCTGATGAAGGAGCATTACCGGAATTTTTGTCAAAGTTATCCGCTCTCAACTCACCCCATACCATGTATCGCTCCATACAGTCATTCGATACCATATTTACATAAGCTGCATTGCGAACACTTTCCAAATCCTTCTTATCTTCCCAAAAGCTTTCCTCCACAATCTTATCCATTGGATAAAGAGTCAACCAATCGTTGCAAGAAGTAAGTGTAGTTCCCAATGCCAGGCATCCTAACAATGCCGCATATCTAATTTTCTTACGATTTTTCATTTCTTACACTTTTAGAAACCAACGTTTAAACTTACTGTAAATGACTTAGAACGAGGAGTCTTGTTGCTATCGGTAGCAACACCCCATCCTGAAGTTGTCACATCAGGGTCTGTTCCTGTATACTTGCTCCAAACCCACAAGTTGTTTGCAGAGGCTGACAAACTCAATGAGCTCAAACCAATCTTCTTGATTTTCTTAGCATCGAAGTTGTAACCCAAACGCAAGTACTGGAAACGCAGATAGTCACCATTTTCCACATAACGGTCGCTGGCCAAAGCGTTATAAGTTTTGCCATCAGCAGCCTTGCTGTTCATAGCACGTGGAATCTCGGTTACATCACCGTTCTTTCTCCATCTCCACTTGGTTGCCTGGCTCTGGTTGTTGTTGTTCAACATATCCTCAGCCTGCATTCTGGCCATATTGATAATCTGGTTACCGATACGATAGTTGAAAGAAGCACTCAAGCTCCAGTTACCGTAGTAGAAGTCTACACCGAAACCACCATTACAAGTTGGATTAGAGTTACCCAAATATACGATATCCAATGCATTGATCTGTCCGTCATGGTTGATATCCTCATAGATAACATCACCACCCTGGAACTGATAGTTTACACCACCATAGTTGAAATACATTGGCAATGGGTTACCCTTGGCATCTGTAATCATATTGCCGTTTGCATCGTAAGCGATTGGACAGGTATAGTTGTCACCACGCTCCTGGGCAGCTGCAGCTGTGTTGTCGCCATAAGTCTTTCTGGAAACATCAGTATATCCGTTATGATCATAATCGTATGCATAAACACCTTTATAACGGAAACCGTAGATTGATCCCAAAGCATTACCGATCTGAACACGACCCAAATAGCTTTCGTTTGCGTAGTTGAAATCTGCATTCAGGCTCTCCAATACAGAAGCATCCATTTCTTCAATACGGTTGATGTTCTGTGCGATATTGGCACTCAACTTCATGCTGAACTTACCGACACGGGCAAACTTAGAAGTGTTTGCATACAACTCCCAACCTCTATTGCGCATAGTACCTACATTCTGCCATGCCAAAGAAGAGAAACCGGTATGAGAAGGAATACTTACATTCTGCAGAGCCAAGTCTGTAGTCTTCTTATTGTAAATTTCCAATGCGAAAGTTACCAGATCGTTCCACAATCCTAAGTCAAAACCAATATTCCAAGAAGAAGTCTTCTCCCACTGCAAAGAGGCCAGACGCAAGTTTTCCGGCTTGATGGCACCATGGTTGTTACCGTATGAACCAAAGTCAGCATATTTGTTGTACTGGTTATAACCACCACCGACAACATTACCTACGATACCCCATCCCGGACGGAATGCCAACATAGACATCCAGCTCTTCAAAGGTTTCATGAAGTCCTCATCGATGATATTCCAACGACCAGACACACCCGGGAAAGTACCGAATTTCTTACCGGCACCGAAGTCTGTACGACCGTCTGTACGGAATGTAGCTGTCAAGCTATACTTTGACTTGTATGAATAGTGAACAGAACCGGTGTATGACAGGTTTCTCCATTCACCCGGACTGGTGCTACAAGCTGTCAGATATGCATCCAAAGTAGGATCAGTCAAACCTCCAGGAATACCTCTTGAAGTCAAAGACTGGTCGTTACTTGTACCACTGGTCATTTCAAAACGCAACAAAGCACTCAGAGCATGATCCTCGTTATTGAACTTAGGATAGAAAGCCAAGTCATGACGAGTAGTGAACTGCATACTCTTGTACTCACGGTTAGAAGCACTGTTAATACCGTCGTACCACTTATTATTGGTCAAAGATGCCGGATAATAAGAATTCTCACTGGTATTGTAGATCTGCATCTGAACATCTCCGGTATAGTTCAACTGAGTTTCATCATCATCCTTACCCAAGAACTTATACTCAACAGAGAACTGCGGAGTAATGTTAAACTGCTGCTCACGCTTCCAAGCCTGATTAGCAATAGCAACCGGGTTACCGTTTGAATACATATCACCCAAATTGGCAGAAGTATAGTTCGGCTGGAAACCGCCCTGGTCTGTCAAAGGCAACATGTTAAAGTAGTTACCGGTCATCTGAGGATTTTCAATACTGCTGTTGTATTCATAAATACTCATATTCGGCATAGCCTTGTATGCACGTGCCAAGATATCATCATAGTTCTTATGATTATCTGTGAAAGACAATGAGAAGTTAGATGAGAACTTGATACGGTCTGATACATAGTAATCCAATGCCAGACGAGTTGTGAAACGATCCAGGTTCTGTTTGATGATCGTACCAGACTCCTTGTCATAACCAACACCGACACGGAAAGTAGCCTTCTCACCACCACCGGTCAAAGTAACATAGTAGTTGTGAGCCTGTCCAAACTGAGTAACTGCATCAACCCAGTCTGTATTCTTGTTGTAGTTGTTGTAGATATAAGGATAAGCCGGATTATAGTCCAACTCCAACATGTTAGACGAGCTTGTATTCTGCTTTGGATTGAAATAAGCCTCCTTCAACATCATGGTATAACCGTCACCATCCAACAGGTTCATACCCTGACCCTGCCAGTTACCAGAGAAACGATAAGAGAAGTTGACACGAGTCTTACCACGTTTACCACGACGTGTCTTGATAGAAAGCACACCGTTGGCACCCTTAGAACCCCAGATAGCAGTTGCAGAAGCATCCTTCAACACCTCGATTTCGGCGATATCTTCCGGATTTACCTGCAACAGAGTTGAGAACTGCTCCTCGTTATCCAGATTTTCGAAATCGATTTCCTGTGCGTTATCCGGCAATTCGAAGATATGACCATCCACAACGATCAATGGCTCGGCATTACCGTTGATGGTAGTTGTACCACGCAAACGCATGGTAGTACCGGCACCCAGGTTACCTGAGTTGGCCACGATATCCAAACCGGCGATCTTACCCTGCAAAGCCTCGTCAACAGACTCAAAAGAAAGTCCCTGCATCTCGTCCATGTTGAACTTCTGGCGAGCTACTGAGATTTCACGCTCAGGGATAGACAAACCGTTGCTGACAGTTTTCTTCTTATGGGTAACGGTCACCTCATCAATCTGACGAGAGGCATCCTTCATTTTAACCTTGAACACACTCTTGTTACCGATAACCTCCACATGATTCTGGAAACCCATGTAAGTAATCTTCAACTTATTCTTCGGGTTCTTAATGGTCATGGTAAAGTTACCATTCATATCTGTAGTCGTAGCAGAAACGATACGATTGTTGGCATCCACCTCTGTAACATTGGCCATCATAATGCCACCAAAGTCATCCGATACAGTACCAGAAATACGTCTTTGCTGCGCCATAGCCGCACCTGTTGCAAAACAGGCGAACATAAGCAATAGAATCTTTATCTTATTCATGGTATCCATTATTTGTTTTTAATGCGAAAATTAGCTGCGGTGCGTTTTGCTTTTGCAGCTGTTGACCAATATTTACTCTCATAAGTTTCTCCTTCATTCAACTTGGTATATCTCAATACACCATCAACTTCATGAATTACACTGTAAGCAGAAGATTTGATCTGACTGCCGATCAAGTTGATATTAGCAGCAGAATAATCTACGTTTGTAATATAATCACGAGCAATGATATTTTTCTTGCTCGTTACCTTGCAGTCGTAATATCCATCTTTCTTCAAAACCATTTCACCGTTACCGGTCTGCTGTGAAGTAATGGTTACGAACTTCTGTCCAGCGTCATCCAAAGTTGCGGAATTATAATTATGTACGCTTGTTGCATTCTTATCAGCGAACTCAGAATTATCCTGGAAGTGTCCACGAACAAAGTTCAACAAACAAGCAACCTGCGCTTTTGCTATTTCTTTAGCTCCTTCAGGCAACACTCCATCAACCTCGTGTTGTGTGATATACTCCCGAATGCTGTCCCAAGTAGGAAGCTTCTTTTCTGCGATTTCCTTCTCTACAGCTGCATCTGTCGGAACATATACCGTATAGTTAAAGTTGGTAAAGAATGATACATTCTGATCCAATCCCTTGTTATTGATAAAGATCAGATACTTGTTCAACTCTCTACGCTTTTCATCATCCGATGCTTCCGGATCATAAACCACTGTTCCGGTCTTAGTCAGGATATCTTCAGTAACACCGGTACACAGTTCCAGGAACTTATTGTTACCCATATCGCTCATAACCTTGTAAACAGACTGCACGGCAGGCTGAATCGGAGCATTCACGCAATAGGTTGTACCATTTGTCTTTTCATAGGTTTCTTCAGTAGAAGCATAATAGAAACCAGGAACTGTTCCAGAAAGACCCGGATAAGTTTTCTGATTTTCAATCTGCATACCACCCTGAGCCTGAACATTATTTCCATTAACGGTAACTCGGATTGGAGAACCACTCTTGGTCAGATAATATTCATTTCCGCTCTTAACACCGTCCGGTTCCTGAGCTACATCATGCACAATGGTATGAGTCTCCAGAATATCACCCAAACGGTTCAAGCACTCATCCTGACCCGGTTTGGTACCAACAAGCTCACGTCCTTTCACACCTGTTGCCAGGTCAAAAGAGAACTGCTTGTAATCCAACGGAGCGATATTTTTATCAGAACTCTTTTCAGCATTGTAAGTGAAAGAAAGAACTCTGGCCTTAGTTTTCTGGCCCGGAATAATTGACAGCGGGTCAATATAATTCTGCAAGGCATCATCACTCGGCAAGAACAAAGAGAACTTGATTCCATCACCCTTGGCACGCAAGTAAGCGAAGTAGTTCAAATACATCAAGTTGTTCTTACCATCAGAACCTTCACCATTATAAATGGCGAACTTCATAATCTTGTAGTTGTCACCAATATAAGCCGGAGAAGTTACCGCAGCATAGTCAACAGGAGGATAAACCTTATCCATAATGTAAACGACACCATTATTGGCAATCTTCACATCAGAAATATCTCCCTTAGTTTCTTCCTCATTCGGGAACAGGTTATCGTTTGCCTGGTCAAGAATGGTAGTAAATTTACTTGGAACAGATTCTACAAAAGATTTCTGCATCAAGTTGCTTACCAAAGAGTTCAGGATTGACAAAGGAATCTGATCCAAATTGGTATACAATGCCTCTAAAGAATTATCATTCTTAATGATGGCATAGTTGTCGAGAATATCTCGTCCTTCACCTTCCAGGAAGTACTGCTTCAAGGCATCATCGGTTGGCACGAACATGGCTGCCATATCAGTAGCCTTGTCAACACGATCACTTGCTTGATACTGATTCCAAGCCGGATCCAGTTTCAGGGTTGCAAAGTATGGAGACGGAACCTCGCCATCCGGACCCTTTACCAAAGAACCATCAGTGATAACATCTGTCATCGAAGAGGTATTGGTAATCTGTGAATAATATTTACGGATAAAAATTGAATCCTGGAAAGTCTGGTCAATATTTTCCTTATACTGTCTTGTCAGGTTGGCATCATAATAAGGAGCACTGAAACGGTCCAGAATATGGCTGAAAATATTGGTTTTTCCACTATTTCGAATCACTTCGGCCATATTCGGCTGAGGAATCAACACATTTTCCAATTCATGGATATAACCATTCTGGCAAGTGATATCCTTGTTGATAACCTTATTGTCGTAAATATAATACTGATTAAATTCGTGTTCCTGTCCTACAATAAATTTAAAGTCATCGGCAGTAATACTTGACTTTGACATAAAGTCGTCTGTAAAGAACACCATCATTGGAGTTGAATTATCAGAAACGACATAGAACTTGTCTTTAGCCTTGTATTGTTCCCAATAATTCTTGTCATCCGGATTCTCAGAAGTCGGGAATTCATCAGCCTTCAAAACCGGAATGGAGTCTGTCAACTCCACAGAGGTAACCTTACGCATGTTAGTTCCCTTTGTTACTGTACCTTCTGAACGAGACATCATCTCCATCAAATAGGCATTATTCAGCATGGCAGAATTCAAAAGGAGCTTCTTCTGCGCCAGGGTCAGCTTATCGTAGCTGGTTGCATTTCCCCAAGGAGTGTTTGGATTTGCAGCGGCATCAGCTGCATTCTTCTCATAAAATCTTTGGAAAGCAGAATCATTTGCCACAAACAAAGTTCTACTTCCTGTAGTTGACAACACATCTTTGAGACCAAGGTCATTGATCAATTTCACGAAATTCGTGTAATTACCCTTTTCCTCCAAGTAGTTGTAAATACTCGAACCGAGCCAGGTTGGCGTTTCATCGTCCAACTTGTATTCATCGGCACAAGAGTACGTCAAGCCACAGGCTGCAAGAAGACACAACGCGTGCGTTGCTCTCTTACTGATTTTGCTTAAACGGTCTTTCATACACTTTTAAAATTGAAAATTTATTAATTTAATTTGCTTGTCTTTGCTTTGTTAATGCCATAATAGACATACAAATTTAATTCTTAATATGAGAATAAGGTATCAGGGCCTCCGAATATGACATTCTGTTAACAAAGTTTAGTGATAGAATTCCTTTTAGTGTTAAAATCCGAGGGTTTATTGGAGGGTATTAATACACTTAATCATCCGTTTTACGAGGCAAAATCTTGTTTTCAGGATGCTTTCTGCAAAGCAAGGAAAAGTTCACCGGAAACGGACTGATTGGTTGACAATCTCCATGCAGAAAAATGAGAACAAGACATTTTCAAAGGGATCAGCAAGCCCGAAAAAAGAGATCAGCATGAAATGAGCAAATCATTTCGATGTTTTTTCAAAAACATTGTGATCAAAATCAGAAGCAAAAAAGGTGTTCGGAAAATATTGTATTTTTTTTGACATAATCTTTTAAAATGCAATAAGGGCAAAAAACAAAAACTTAATATTTTTATTTTTTACCCTTATTTTTCTTCAAACGCTCCGCCCAGGCCCACTGTTCGGCGGCTTCTGCTTCCCGACCGCACTGCATCAGGGCATTTCCATAAAACTCGCGCGTCTGTGCATGCTCGGGTTTCAGCGAGGTTGCCTTGTCAAAATCAGCCGCAGCCTCGTCGGGACGACCGGAAGCCAACCGGAGTTTTCCACGATGATACCAGGCCTTGAAACAAAGGGGAGACAATTCGATGGCCTGTGAATAACAACGCTCTGCCTGCATCACTTCGCCCTCGGCAACCAACGTAACGCCCTTGCGCACCCAGGCATCCAGATAGTTGGGATTCAACGCTATCGCCTTATCATAATTTCGGATGGCGGCCTGGTTATTGTGAGCATGCACCACACATTCATTACCCATCTGGTAATACTCACGGGCATATCCGTTCATTTGCTCCTGACGGGCATGAAGCTCCTCACGCAACTGCTGGTTCTGCCGGCGCAAACGGTTTATCTCCTCCAGCTTATAACGGATAAAACGCTTGTTCAAAGGACTTTCTATATCGTAACGGGCATGGATGGCTTCAAAAAAATGACTGACGCAACCGTCGAAATCCCCTGAATTAAAAGCTGTCACCGCCTCATGATAGGCGATATCGGCATGAGCGGACTGAAGAGCACGGTCCACTGCCGCACGGTCGTTGAACCTGCGGGAAAAGGCCAGGATTTCCGGACGGACAAAGATATCACTCCGCTTCAGCGGTTCGCGCAGCACGATGCCGGCCAACGAAGTACAACGGCTCAAAGCCACATAGGCTTGTCCGGCAGCAAACACGCCACCGCTGAAGTCTATATGTACTTTCGAGAAAGTCAATCCCTGACTTTTATGCACTGTCATAGCCCAGGCAAGCTTGATGGGAAACTGCTCAAAAGCCCCAAGCTCTTCTTCTTCGATGACTTTCTTCTCGGCATTATACCGATAGCGGATGTTTGTCCATTTTTCTTTTTTGACCAGACAGTCCTTACCGTCCTCGGTGATGATTTCCACAAAATTCAATTCAGGATCGATATACTCTACCCGCCCAACAGTTCCGTTCACCCATTGCTTTTCCATATCGTTTTTCACGAAAATCACCTGAGCGCCGATTTTCAGATGCAGCACTTCAGCTGTCGGCAAAGCGGATTCGGGAAAGTCGCCTTCGATGCGCCCTTTCAGTTCGCAGACTTCGCCTTCCAGACGATTCAGACGGTCATAGTTGATGTGGTCCACCACATGGCGTTTCGTAGCCAGAGTAATAAAGAAATCGTGTTCCGGATCACTCGTTCCGGATGCTGAAGGAAGACAACGCTGGTTCAAACGGCTCAGGTCATCGCCGGAAAGGGTATTACAACGGATATGATCCAAAAGAGCGACAAAAGAAGCATCTTTCTGGCGATAGACTTTGGTCAGTTCCACGGCAACCAGCTCCGTTTCTCGGAACACATGCGCCGAAAAGAAAAAAGGGGAAGGATAAAACTGGCGCAACAACTCGCGTTCCTCTGACTTGACCACCGGTTCCAACTGGAACATGTCGCCCACGAAAAGCATCTGCTTTCCGCCAAAGGGTTTACGCAGATTGCGGGAATAAACGCGGAGAATCTTGTCAATCACATCAATGATGTCGGCACGCACCATGGAGATCTCATCAATGACAATCAGCTCCACTTCCTGAATCAGTTTACAGAGTGCCCGGTTGTATTTCAGGGTGTCGCGTATCTTGCCGAACGAAAAGCGGGTATCGTCCGGCAGAAAGGGATAAAAAGGGAGTTTGAAAAAGCTGTGCAAGGTCACCCCACCGACATTGATCGCTGCAATGCCTGTGGGGGCTAGAATCACATATTTCTTTTTCGTATGGGCGCAGATGTACTTCAGAAAGGTGGACTTTCCGGTTCCGGCCTTACCGGTCAAGAATAGTGAGTTACTGGTATATTGCACCAGACGCAGAGCATTCTGAAACTCTGCGTTACTGGTGTCAATTTCTTTTTTGTTTGTCGTCAACGGTGCTGTTTCTGTTAAGGCATCACATGTTCAATCGGAGGCAAGTCGATATTCTCCGATGCTTTTCCATTCAGCAGGGAGTCGCTCTCCACCCGATCGATGGTCATGGACACCGAATCGTTTACTGCCACAGAATCCGTATCGGCCGGTGCATAATAATAGCCGCTACAGTTCCAGCTGGACGGATCGAGGTCTTCTTTCGGCGGAGCGAACTTGACGCGATACTGTGCAAAACGGTCGTCCAGCAACACATCGTTCAGGAAATAGCCGCAGATAGGCAAGGCTGTACGGCTACCTTGTCCCAATGCTCCGGTACGGAAGTGGATGCTTCGGTACTCTCCTCCTACCCAGGCACCGACTACCAGATTAGGTGTCACTCCGACAAACCAGGCGTCGGAATGGTTGTTCGAAGTTCCGGTTTTACCTCCAAACTCAGTCATCGAAGCCACCGGATGAATATAACTCCACAAAGCAGCGGTAGTTCCTCCGCGTTCGGTCATACCACCCCGGAGCAGTTGCTGCATCAGATAGGCAGAACGATAAGGAATGGCCTGCACATCCTGCACCTCGGCTTCGTATATGACATTGCCGTCACGGTCCACAATTTTCTGCACCAGAAGCGGGTCGTGTGCCTTTCCGTCGTTGATAACGGTGCCATAGCTGTTGACCAGCTCCAGCAGGTTTACATCCGAAGCTCCCAGACTCAATGCCGGAGTCTCATGCAGCGGAGACTTGATTCCCATTTCGTGCGCGGTACGCGCCACGTTGTGAATACCCATTTCGTAACCCAGTTTCACAGCAATACTGTTGATACTTTGTGCAAAGGCCGCCTTGAGCGGAATGGCCGCACCGGTAAAGTATCCGTTGGCATTGGTCGGAGTCCACGTCGTCGGTTCGCCGTTAATGGTATCCGGATATTGTTTCCACTCATCCACACGGGTATCACACGGAGTGAGTCCCTGATTCATGGCCTCGGTATAGACAAAGAGTTTGAATGTAGATCCCGGCTGACGCATAGCGGTCACCTTGTCATACTTCCAGGAATCGAAGTCAACATCGCCCACCCAGGCCTTTACGGCTCCGGTCTGTGGCTCGATGGCCACAAAACCGCAATGCATAAACTTCACCATATAACGGATAGAGTCCATGGTGCTCATCACCTCTTCCTTCGGTCCGTCGTAGCTGAAGAGTTTTACCTTATGCGGCAGATTCAGATAATAGTTCACGGAATCGGGTTCATTCGGGAACTTGTTGCTATAATATTTATAGGTATCGGTACGCTTGGCCAGATCCTCAATAAAGTTTGGAATCTCCTCATGCTTTTCGTTCTGCCACGGGTTGGTCTTTCCCCAATGGTTGTTGAAGTTACGCTGAATCACTGCCATCTGTTTCTGCACGGCAGCCTCGGCATATTTCTGCATACGGGTATCCAGAGTAGTGTAAATCTTCAGTCCATCGGCATACAGATCGAGCTTATTGGCAGAATCACAACCGTCAACCAGACCTTTTTCACACAGGTCATCAATATAATCGGCCAATGCCAGACGGAAATACGGCGCAATACCATCGTAATTGCTGGCCAGATTTTTCTGACTCACCTTCATCGGAATGGCTTTCAGAGAATCCAACTGCGCCTTGGTGGCTCTCTTCCCGTCAATCACCAGATGACCGTGCTCATAGAGATTGGTCAGCACGACATTACGGCGGGCTGTACTGTTTTTCGGATTGCGGCGGGGATTATAAGTTGAAGTAGCCTTCAGCAGTCCAACCAGAGTAGCCGCTTCTTCGTAAGTCAGCTCCTTGGGGTCTTTTCCAAAATAGGTTCGGCTGGCAGTCTTGATTCCATAAGAGTTGCTACCGAAATCCACGGTATTGAAATACATGGTCAGAATCTCTTCTTTCGAGAAAACCATTTCCAGCTTCACGGCCACAATCCATTCCTTGGCCTTCATCACCAGAATCTTCACCCCGGGTATCTTTCCCAGCAAACCGGTGGAATACTGGGTACGCACGCGGAACAGGTTCTTGGCCAGCTGCTGTGTAATGGTACTGGCACCACGGGCATGACCGCCCATCATATCCTTTACGGCAGCAAACAGACCCTGAAAGTCCACGCCATGATGATCGTAGAAGCGTTCATCTTCGGTATCAATCAATGTATTGATCAGATGTGGCGGAAGGTCTTCGAATTTTACCGGAGTGCGGTTTTCATTGAAGAAGCGGCCGATCAGCACACTGTCGGCACTATATACTTCGGAAGCAGCACTGGTAACGGGACTCTTGATGTCCTTAAAACCAGGCGACTTGCCAAACAGATACAAAAAGTTCAGATCGACAGCACCCAACAGCAGAAAAACCGCTACGATGACTGTTGCGATCCACACAAAAACCTTCTTGTACCATGGCCCTCCATAGATTTTCCGAAACATCTTCTTTATACTCTTTCCCAAAGAAGATATCCTGGAAACAAAACTGTTTCCTCCCTTTTTCTGATCACTCATACCTTCCTAATTCTAATACAAGACTATATTCAAAAGAAAAATCAGACTGCTGACTTTTCTATATAATTCATAATTTCACTCATTTGCCCGGGCTCAAACCATTTTATCTCTTCATCCCGCTTAAACCATGTCATCTGCTTACGGGAATAAATGCGGGAATTCTGCCGAATCTTATCGGCTGCCTGCTCCAGAGTCATGGCTCCGTCGAAATAGGCAAACATTTCCTTATATCCCACCGTATTCAGTGCGTTGGTGTTGCGATAAGGCATCAGGCTGCGAACTTCCTGCTCCAGTCCCATCTCCAGCATCTGCGTCACTCTCCGGTTTATCCGGTCGTACAAAATCTCCCGCTCGCGCTTTAACCCGATTTTCACAATCCGGAAGGGACGCTCCTTCCGGGTATTGGTACGGAACGAAGTATAGGTTTTTCCGGTCATATAACAAATCTCAAGCGCGTGAATGACGCGTTTGGGATTTTTCAGATCGACCACCTGATAATATTCGGGGTCTAACACACGAAGCTCGCTGCACAGACGCTCCAGCCCCTCGGCCTCATAACGCTCCAGCATCATCTTCCGGGTTTCCGCATCTACCGTGGGAATATCATCTATTCCCTTGCACACGGCATCAATATACATCATACTTCCTCCACTGAGCAACACGTAGTCATGGCTCTGGAAAAGCGTTTCTAGCCGCGCCATCACATCCAGTTCAAACTGGGCGGCACTATAGTACTCTCCGGGATTGAGGAATTGCACAAAATGATGCTCCACACGGGCCTGCTCTTCTGGAGTAGGCGCAGCGGTACCGATTCCCATACCTTTATATATCTGTCGGGAATCGGCATTGATAATCGGGGCATGCAAAGTCTCTGCCAAAACAAGGCTTGTCTCTGTCTTACCCACTCCCGTGGGTCCCACCAATACAATCAGGGTCTTCTGCGGCATGCTTAACAGGACTTATCTTCGGTGAAATCAAATCCTTCTGGATCAAACTCTTCGTTGTCGAAAGAATCATCACCATAGAAGTCTTCATCCAAATCCATTTTTCCTTTACCGTCGACAGCCGGCACTACCGCATCAAAGTCGTTATCGGGATGCTGCAACGGCGGCTCTCCGTGCTGACGGCTGCAAACCGGTTGCTCCAACTGCTCACCAAAAATAATCTCGGTCAGCTCCATGAAGAACATGCGCTCGTTCAACGGGTCAAAGACATAAACCAGACGCTGCTTCTCTTCTTCCAGCAATTCGCTCAGGAGAGTATTGCGCATCACATAAAGGTCTTCGTCCGAAGATGAAGTTCCCATATCTTCCAGAACTACTTCCTGCTCTCTCTCCCATTCTTCGTTACACAGGAAGAAACTTGTAATCTGATCGTTCTCGTACTGACAAGAATTTAATATAATCTGATGCAAATCATAAAAGGTTGCATCCGCATCAATTTTATACTCCCGGATGAAATCTTCCACTTCGTCCGAGATCAACGTAAAACGAAAGATCATACTTGAATAGGTTTAATGAACAAATCCTTTCTTTGAACTCTCAATAAATTCTACAATATAGCGTATCTCATCGGTCTGCGGCAACTCTTCGCGGATGCGGTTCAGGGCATCCTTAAGCTGCAGGTTACTCTGATAAATCAGACGATAGGCATTATGAATCAAATCAATTTTCTCGTTAGAGAAACCGTGACGTCTCAAACCGATTACATTCAAGCCGCAATAGGCCGCCGGCTCGCGGGCGCAGGTGGTAAACGGAGGTATGTTCTGACTGAAACGGGTACCGCCGCCAACCATAGCCAGACTTCCGACACGGCAGAACTGATGCATCAACACTCCGGCACTGATGATGGCCTGGTCGTCGATGACCGTCTCTCCGGCCAGTTTGGTACTGTTACCGATAATACAATTGTTTCCTACAATGGCATCGTGAGCCACGTGTACCCCTTCCATCAGAAGGTTTCCGCTTCCGACAACAGTTACTCCCTTGGCTGCCGTACCGCGGTTTATGGTCACATTCTCACGAATCTTATTATTATCTCCAATGACAGCTGTCGTTTCCTCTCCACGGAACTTCAAATCCTGCGGAACGGCACTGATCACCGCACCGGGGAAAAACACGTTTCCGGAACCGATGCGTGCTCCATACAAAACGGTCACGCTGTTCATCAGAACATTGTTGTCGCCAATAACTACATTCTTGTCAATAAAACAAAAAGGACCGATCTCACAGTTTTCGCCGATTTTCGCTTCGGGATCGATATATGCTAGAGGGCTGATCTTACTCATAGTGATGAAATTATTTGTTTTTTACGATTTGCGCAGTAAATGTAGCTTCTGAAACAACCTTTTCGCCAACAAAGACATAACCGTGCATCGATGAAATGCCATGACGCAACGGAGCCAACAGCTCTACCTTAAAGACCAAAGTATCTCCCGGAACCACCTTCTGACGGAACTTCACCTGATCAATACGCAGGAAATAAGTGCTCCAACGCTCCGGCTCTTCTACAGAGTTCAGAACGAGCAAGCCGCCGGCCTGTGCCATAGCCTCAATCTGCAAAACGCCCGGCATCACCGGCTCCTGAGGAAAATGTCCCTGGAAGAAAGGCTCGTTGGCCGTTACATTTTTCACTGCCACGATGCTGGTCGGACCCAAAGCCACTACCTTATCCACCAACTGCATCGGGTAACGGTGCGGCAACAACTCGCGGATACGGTTTACATCCATCACCGGTGCATCATTGCAATCGAATACAGGTGCCTGAATTTCGTGCGCACGAATCTCCTTACGCATCAGGCGGGCAAACTTATTGTTGATGGTATGTCCCGGACGGGTAGCAATGATACGTCCCTTGATGGGCTTGCCGATAAGCGCCATATCGCCGATAATATCGAGCAGCTTATGACGGGCCGGCTCATTTTCCCACACCAAAGGCTTATGGTTCAGATAGCCTTTCACACGGGCATCATGGTGAGCCACTCCGATGGCGTCTGCCAACTTATCCAGCGCCTCCTGAGTCGTTTCGTTTTCATAAATCACAATGGCGTTGTCCAAGTCACCGCCCTTGATCAGACCTACCTGCAACAACTGTTCGATTTCACGCACAAAAACAAAGGTACGGCTAGGAGCAATTTCTTTCTCAAAGTTTGCCATATTGTCCAAAGTGGCAAACTGACTGTTCAATACTTTGGAATCGAAAGAAATCATGGTTGTAATACTGAACTCCTCGTCCGGTAAAATCGTAATGCAGGAACCGCTCTTTTCATCACGCACTTCGATTTTCTTCTTAATCACATAATAGTCCTTGGGTGCATTCTGTTCAGCCAAACCCACGCGCTTGATCTGCTCTACATACAGTTCCGCACTACCGTCCAGAATCGGCATTTCAGGACCGTTTACCTGAATCAGACAGTTATCTACACCCAAAGCATACAGGGCAGCCAGAGCGTGCTCCACGGTGCTGCACTTCACTTCGCCTTTTGACAAAACAGTGCCTCGGGTTGTTTCTGTTACATTCTCAGCGACCGCATCCATAACCGGCATTCCCGGCAAGTCAATTCGTTGGATTTTATATCCATGGTTCTCTGGTGCCGGATTGAAGGTTACAGTCAGGTTCAGTCCGGTATGCAGACCCTTTCCGCACAGCGAGAAACTGCCTTTTAGTGTATTTTGTTTTAGCATGATGATTTACTTATCCTTATTTAGTAATTGTTTTAACTCTTCTATCTCTTTCTGCAACTGGTTGACGGTTGCATAAACTTCCGGAAGCTTTTTATAAACCACACTGGAGCGGGCAAAGTTTTTAGCTTCGATGGCAGGACTTCCCTGCACAGTGATATGTCCTTTACGAATGCTTCCTGCAATACCTGCCTGAGCTCCCGACATCACACGGTCGCCGATTACGGCATGACCGGCAATACCGACCTGACCTCCGAACATGCACCAGGAACCGATTTTTGTGGAACCGGCAACACCTACCTGCGCAGACATTACGGTATTTTCTCCTACCTCTACATTATGGGCAATCTGTACCAGATTATCCAGCTTCACGCCCTTACGTACATAAGTAGAACCCATAGTAGAACGGTCGACGCAAGTATTGGCACCGATTTCAACATCATCTTCGATGGTAACAATACCGATTTGAGGAATTTTCTCATATCCCTCTCCCACCGGAGCAAAACCGAAACCGTCGGCACCGATGACACAACCGGAATGCAAAATAACACGATTACCGATTTTACATCCATGATATACCGAAACATTCGGATAAATCTTACAGTGATCACCAACCTGAACATTTTCCATGATGGTGGTGTTGGGATATATCTGAGTATGATCGCCCACAACAACGTGATCGCCGATATAAGCATAAGGACCTACATAACATCCCTCGCCTAACTTGGCCGTCGGCGAAATATATGCCAGTTCGGAAACCCCCGTTTTCTGGGCTTTAGTGCTTTCATAAAGAGTAAGCAGCCGGGCAACGGCATCATAAGCATTCGGAACCCGAATCAATGTGGCCTTGACAGGCTTCTGCAACACCAGATCCTTGTTCACCAGAACGATACTCGATTGTGTGTCATATATATAATGCTCATATTTTGGATTAGACAGGAACGAGATGGCTCCGGGAACCCCTTCCTCAATTTTGGCAAATGTATGAATCATGGTATCCGGATTACCTTCAACCTCCCCCTGTATAAATGCTGCTATTTGTTTCGCTGAAAATTCCATATTTCATCTATATTGTCCATGATATTCTGCAAATATCGTAAAAAAAATCATAAGAACCATCTTTTTTAGACCACAAATTCAACAGCAACAAGCCTTTTAGGCCATATCACAGTCAGAAAAATGGAGCATAATCCGTCATAATCTAGAAAAATGTAAAAACAAAGGGAATATGATTCGCACCATATTCCCTTTCTATGTGACATTTTGATATTGTGTTCTTTATTCCTGTTCCTTCTCTACGAACACAGTTATTCCTGCATTAACCAGCAGATTATACCATGTGAGCAATTTCTTGATATCAGTCATGTAAACTCTTTCACGGTCATAATCAGGAAGGATTTCCGCAAAATAATTCTGCAATTCTTCATTGCTTGCCTTTTTCGGATTCAAAGAAGCCTCTTTTGCAGATTCCTTATCGGCCACTTTCTGCAACACCTCTGCCAAAGGAACTTCACCGTTATCGGTATACATTGCAATATCCGCTAAAGAAATCACTTTGTCTGCTCCAAAAATCGGAGTACGCTTTTTGGCTGCATCCAAAGATTCTACAATCAAGTTCTTATTTCCACGAGAAACCAGTCTATACAAACCTGGTTTGCCGGCTATTGCCAAAACTGTCTGTAACATATAACTCTTTATCTGATTAATTATTAATTTGTGACAAAGTTAAGACATCGAATGAATAATCTCAAAACATAGTCACTAAAAAAGCTTAAAATCCCGAAGCATCTCCGACAGCTGTTTCGCCAGATCTTCCTGCCCGTCGTTTACAATGATACAGTCAAACGGATATTTCCGACGCTCTTCTTCGGCCATCTGACGGTCTATTCTTCTTCTGATACTTGCTTCATCCAGACCGTCGCGCAACTGCACGCGCTCCAGTCTCACCTGAAGCGGAGCCTGCACACAAATAACCTTATCAACCAGCGGCGCCAATCCCGATTCGATCAGAATGGCTGATTCCATCACACAAGCCAAAGCATCGGCATGCTCAGAGGCAAAATTCAGGAATTCGCGTCCCACAGCCGGATGTACAATTGCAGACACAGCAGCCGCATTCGCCGCATTGGCAAAAAGGAAATCCGACATGACTCGCTTGTCAATCCGCCCTTCGGAAGTATAGACCTGCTCTCCGACTACGGATTTCAGTCCTTCAACGACATCAGGCAAGGTTTCCATTATCCGCTTCGCTTCGCGGTCACAGTCAAATATAACCATTCCCAACCCCTGAAGCTTTCGGCAAACAAAACTCTTTCCGCAGCCGATTCCTCCTGTTATTCCTATTTTCAACATATCTATTCTCCGCTTGTCTGTTCCAACAAATAGTCGACTTCCGAAGGATGAATTCGCACAGAAGAGACACCTTCCGGAATACTCTTCAGATGCAATGGTATCTTCGAAGACTCGTTGTTAATCAGTTCCTCGTAAGAGATAACCAACACGAAATCGTCTGCCGTAATTGATTTATAGCTCTTGGAACCAACCTTAAACGTCACCTTCACCTTTGAAGGGAAGGTCCGCAAATCCTTGTCGGCCGGGAAATTCACTCCTACGATGGGCACCTCTACCGTCTTTTCGGTATAGATATCCACATCAATCTGCACATCGAGCACATCAGGAATAAACTTGGCTCCCCTTATCGGACGGACAGGAATCTGCAAATTCTTGCTCTCCACGAGTCCGGCCTGATAAAAGTTCTGAGTGTAAGCAGCCTGCAAGGTATCCAGAATGGACGAAGGTGCAAAAACAACTACAGAGTCAGGCTTGGCTACGACATGACGCAGATAATATTGCTGGGCCGGCTCAATAACGCCACTAATCAGCACCGGCACTTTCTTCTTCAGACCACGATTGTAGAAGAATTCCAGCGTATCGGGCTTGATACTTTGAATTCTGGTTGAAGAAAACAGCTGAGCGGCAATGGCACGCCTCACCTCCGCCTCCTGCACCTGTACTCTTCCGGCCATTCCTCCGAAATCATAGTTCTTATAATCCACAGTCACCGGAGTCAAAGGCTGGCCATAAAGGTACTTCATTAGAATGCTTCCCTTATCCTGAACCGTCACATGCAGTTCATCAGGCAAATCGGAAGTAATGATCAGGTTGCTGGGCACATTATTCAGTTTCAGCGGAACCACCACCTCCGTTTCGAAGGTTTCATTCAGCGTCTGCAACAGCCAGAATACGGCAGACAAGGCGAAAAAAAACAAAAAAATCAAGAACTCCCTATTTTTTCTGCCTAACAGGAAGTCCTTGATCTTTATGATAATTCTTTTTCGAGTTGTATTTCCCTTCATTATTATTTACCACCCGGTACAGTGGATTCGATATTGGCATATACAGAATTCTTGCTCACCTTTATCTTCACTCCGGAAGCCACTTCAATCATTACGGTATTGTCGGCATCATTCACCTCTTTGATCTTACCGTAGATACCTCCGGCAGTAACAATATCCTGACCTACGGCCAGACTGTTTCTAAAGTTCTGGATTTCTTTCTGTTTTTTCTGTTGCGGACGGATCATAAAGAAATACATAATGGCAAAAATAACCACCATCATGATCAGCATTTCATAACCGCCACCCTGTGCGTTCAGCACTACTGTCATTAAATTCATGGATACAGGTTTTTAGTTTTATTTGTTAATGAGTTTCTTTTGTGCAATCAGTTTCTTGGCAATCGCATCCAGCAGACCATTAATATAGCCACCACTTTTCGGAGTGCTGTAAACCTTAGCCACATTTACATACTCGTTGATGGACACGCTTAAAGGAATCTGCGGGAAGCTGAGGATTTCGGCCAAAGCAATCTGCATAATCACCAAATCCATCTGGGCGATACGTTTAAACTCCCAGTTCTTGGTATTCTCGGAAATCAGTCCGCGATAGTACTCGGCATTGAGCAAAGTGCTGCGGAACAGTTTATGAGCAAACTCCTTGTCCTCATCGTCTTTAAATTCGGGCAACAATTCCTGAGCGGCACCGTTGCTTTCCTCAAAACGCTTGATGGTTTTCAGGACAAAGGTGTCTACAATAAACTTATCATCATTCCAATAGAGGCTCATATCCTCGAGCAGGCTATCCAGCTCTTCGTTATTGCAAATGATGTTCTTGTATATTTTTCTCCAGAGCTCACGGTCTTCTGCATAAGACGATGTCTCAGCAGCCATATACTCCTTATAATAATCAGTCTCGGTGATTTTCTTATATAAAGAGCGAACAAAGGTCTCTTCATCGGCCCAGCTTTTCTTCTGGTTCTCCTGGAACTCCTTGAGTTGCTCATTGGCTTCAAGCTGTAATGCGAAACGGTTGTCGATAAACTTCGTGCTTGGTGCCTCACCTTCATGAGTACGGTTGTAACGATTCTGTGCCGTTTCTACACTTCGCATCGCGATGCGATTGATTTCTACCATCAGCAGTAAAAGATAGTTATACAGGTCGTAAGCCTTGGAGAGGCTGAAAAACAGCTCTTTTTCAGCTACATCCACATTCTTTCCGCCGTTCTGATAATAAGCATAAACTATCTGAACTACCTTCAAACGAATGATTTCTCTATTAATCATACAATTATATGTTTCAGTATCGGAATACAAAAGTAGAGAAATTGCATAAAAAAACGTATGTTTCTCTCTTTTTTTTTGGAAGTTTTAAAAAATATCAGCAATTTTGAACTCAAATCAAACAATTAAGGGATTGGATTATGGAGGAGAATAAAAAAAACATGACAGAAGCAGAAAAGGAAATCGTATATTCCCAGACCATCAAAGCCGGGAAACGCATCTACTATATTGATGTGAAGAAAAACCGGAAGGATGAGATGTTCCTCGCCATCACCGAAAGCAAAAAAATTGTATCGGGAAGCAACGAAGATATGCAGGTAAATTTTGAAAAGCACAAGATATTCCTGTACCGCGAAGATTTTGACAATTTCATCCACGCACTCAATGACGCCGTGAATTTCATTCAGAAGGAGCAGGGAGTGGCGGTAAGAGAGCAGGATCCGACGGAAAACGACCTGAACTTTGATATCAAATTCTAAGACAGTATTCTCTCCGGATTTTCCGCAACGGTCTCAGCATTCGCGCATAAAAGACCGGCTAAGAGCAGCAAGCAAACACAAAAAGTGTCAAAAAACAACTAAAAAGCTTGGCAAACCGAATATTTATCTGTAATTTTGCCGCGCTTTTTAGCACATACATTCAGATGCACCGCATCGTGTGATGGCGAATTAAGCAAATTAATCACTTAATTTAGAGTAACACATTTTATTATGAAAGAAATTAACGTAAAAGGTACCGTAAGAACTGACCTGGGTAAGAAGGCAGCTCGCGAGATTCGTAAGGCAAACGCAGTTCCATGTAACTTGTATGGTGAGGCTAAGACTGAGGACGGAAAGCCATTGGCACTGTCTTTCACAGCTACTAACGACGAGTTGCGTAACTTGATCTACAGCCCGGATATCTACTCTGTAAACCTGAACATCGACGGTAAGGAGTGCAAGGCTATCCTGAAGGAAATCCAGTTCCACCCTGTAAAGGACAACGTAATGCACGTTGACTTCTACGAAATCACAGATCAGAAGCCTATCGTTATGGAAGTACCTATCAAGCTGGAAGGTCTGGCAGAAGGTGTTAAGGCCGGTGGTAAGCTGGTTGCTAACGTACGTAAGCTGAAAGTTAAGGCTGTTTACACTAACATTCCAGAGCGTCTGGTTATCAACGTATCTCACCTGGGTCTGGGCAAGACTATCAAGGTTGGTGAGTTGAACTTCGAGGGTATGGAGTTGATGAACAGCTCAGAGGTTGTAGTATGCCAGGTTAAGATGACTCGTAGCGCTATGGCTGCTGCTGCCGCTCAGAAGAAGTAATCCTGAAACATTCTCTGAATGAAATACTTGATTGTAGGGCTCGGTAACATCGGAAGTGAGTACGATGGAACGCGCCACAACATAGGATTCAGTGTATTGGACGCCTTAGCTAAGGCGTCCAATGTCATTTTTGAGGATAAGCGCTACGGATTCGTAGGCTCCATGTCGGTCAAGGGACAGCAACTCATCCTGCTCAAGCCCTCTACCTATATGAACCTGAGCGGAAACGCCGTACGATACTGGATGAACAAGGAAAACATTCCGGTGGAAAGAACTCTGATTATCGTTGATGATCTGGCTCTGCCATTGGGAGCCCTGCGCATGAAACCGTCGGGAAGCGATGCCGGCCATAACGGTCTGAAGCACATCGCCGCCACCTTGGGCACCCAGGCTTATCCACGCTTGCGCTTCGGCATTGGCAATGATTTCCCCAAAGGAGGCCAGGTGGACTTCGTGCTGGGAAAATTCAGCCCCGAAGAGCAGGAAAAACTGAAAGAACGTATTGAACTGGCCGGAGAAATGATCAAGAGTTTCTGTCTGGCCGGAATCAATATCACCATGAACCAATTCAACAAAAAATAGTTGTCGGCATGGAAGCGAGAATAGACAAATGGCTGTGGGCCGCACGAATATTCAAAACCCGCTCCATGGCTGCCGCTGCCTGCAAGAAGGGTCAGGTGTCCATCAAGGGAAGCCAGATAAAACCTTCGCGCATGATCAAGGAAGGCGATGTGATCGAGGTGCGCAAAAGCCCCGTCACGTTCTCTTTCCGGGTCAAGCAGGCCATTGAAAAAAGAGTAGGTGCCAAACTGGTGCCCGATGTTTTGGAGAACGTAACTCCTCCGGAACAGTATGAAATTCTGGAAATGAGCAAAATCAGCGGTTTTGTGGACCGCGCCCGAGGTACCGGTCGCCCCACCAAAAAAGACCGCCGAAGCCTGGAGGAATTTACCACTCCCGAATTCTTTGGTGATTTTGAAGATCTTTGGGATGATGATGAAGATCAGGACGATGAAGACAACGCCTGACCTTCATTTCTGGAAAATCCCTATTAGAGCAGTTGTTTGAGCGATTCCTGCTCCCCGACAATCCACAGCAGATCACCTTCTTCGAAGGTACGGTCGGGATCCGGGCGCTCCAACACTCCCTCAGCACTTTCCCATCCCACTACCATACAGTGATATCGGTCTCTGATATCACTGTTTTTTATACTCTTACCCAAGAACGGCGAACCGGCGTCGATATAAAGCTTGCGCATCACCATATCGCAAGCACTGTCATACTCCGGCAATACATACACCTGTTCGGCCAGAATCTTATTGAAACGCATCAGCTGTGCGTCGGAACCGATCACCTGCAGGCGGTCGCCCGGAAACAGCACATCATCTCCGTTGGGCACATTGATATGGCGCTCTCCACGAATAATCGAAGCCACATGAATGCCATACTTATGCGCCAGATTCAATTCCGAAAGTTTCTTTCCGCCCCACAACGAATGCTCGGGCAACTGACACACGGACAAATGCAGATTCTGCGACAGCAGATGCCGGGCATAACGAGGCAGATTGTCGGAATGACGGCGCTGAAACTCCTCGCGACTGCGCAGATTGTGCTTGAAGGACTGCTCCATCTTGATGGATTGCAGCTTGAGACGGCGCGAGAAAATCATGACAACTACCACGACAAAGGCGGCTCCCAAAAGCCAGATATCGGCAAAAGGAATCAGATAGCGGGCTATGTAGAACACAAACGATACGGCCAACAGCACACGCAGCAGAATCAGAAACGCCAACGGCACCCGGTTGTATTTACTCTCGTTCCACAGGGTTGTGAACTCTACCGAGTGGTTTTTCTTGGCCATAATGGCCCGCAGGAACGGAGACACGCACAGCAAGGTAAGTACTCCACACAGCGCATTTCCCCACCAATGCCCCAGATGAGCCCGGAACAGCGGCAGCAGGATACCGAACGAAAAGGCAATTACCGCCGTACTCAGCACGGCATAGACCAACACCATCTTGAGAATGGCGAGCAAAAGACGTCGCCAGTTGCTGTCATGGTTCACCCGCGACACACTGGAAGATACATTCTGTGTGAAAAACTCCTGCCAGGAAAGCGGAATGAATTTGATAAGTACCCGATAAAGCGGATCGGCCAGACGGATCATATAAGGAGTGGTAAAGGTGGTGATGACTGAAACGGCAACCACAACCGGATACAGGAATTTGCTGATCACTCCCAAAGACAAACCCAAGGAGGCGATGATAAAGGCAAATTCTCCGATCTGCGTCATACTCAAACCGCAGCGTAAGGCATCGCGAAACGTCTGTCCGGAAACCAGATAACCGATAGTTCCGAAAATGGCCTGTCCCAGAATAATGGTACAGACAATGGCGGCAATCGGCCAGGCATAATCGGCCAGCACCTGCGGTTCAACCAGCATACCGACAGACACGAAGAAGATGGCACCGAACAAATCCTTGATAGGCGAAACCAACTTGCCGATATGCTCCGCTTCAACCGTCTCGGCCAGGATGGAACCTACAACAAAAGCTCCGAAAGCGGCACTGTAACCGCTCTTTACAGCCAACACAGCCATACCGAAACAGAACGCCAACGACACGATCAGCAGAATCTCATCGTTAATCCACTTGCGGTTCTTACGCAGGAAGGTGGGAATGAGATACAAACCGATGACGAACCACACGATCAGGAAAAACACCAGTTTGAACATACTGCCCAGCATATCCTCGCCCACAATACTGTTCTTCAAGGCCAAAGTGGACAGCACCACCATCAACACAATAGCCAGCACATCTTCAAGAATCAGCACACTGAGCACCATGCCGGTGAACCGTTGCGACAGCAGATTCAAATCCTGAAAGGCCTTGTAAATGATGGTCGTAGACGACATGGCCAGCATACCGCCCAGATAGATACAGTCCATCCGCGCCCATCCGAACAGCGAACCGACTGCTGAGCCCAACAGCATCATGGCAAAGATAATCACACTGACGGCTATAATCGGTGCGCCTCCCATCCGCACAATCTTCTTGAAACTGAACTCCAGTCCCAGAGAGAAAAGCAATACGATCACACCGATGTCGGCCCACACCTGCACATCGTTGATGTCGCGTATGGTGGGCACCCACACCAGATGCGGACCGGCCAGAAATCCGGCCACAATGTATCCCAGCACCAAGGGTTGCTTGAGACGTTTGAAAATCAGCGCCACGATTCCTGCTACGGCAAGAATCAGCGCCAAGTCTTTTATCAAATCAGGAAGATGGTTCATAAGAATAAAAATCGGGAAAGAACGAGCTTTCCCGATTCGCTTTTATAGTTTGTGTTGATTATTTCTTGATATCTAAGGTTGGCACCAGTTCGCAGATGCGCACAATGGTGTTCATGGCTTTGGTCAGACTGGCCACCGGAATGAACTCATGACGTCCGTGGAAATTCAGTCCTCCCGCAAAGATATTCGGACAAGGAAGTCCCTTGAACGACAACTGGGCTCCGTCAGTACCACCACGGATGGCCTTTACCTCGCAAGGAATGCCGCAGTCCTGCATGGCCTGCTGGGCCACATCAATGATGTGCATGCTTGGCTCTACCACCTCACGCATATTGTAATACTGGTCGGAAACCTCGGCGCTTACCGTACCCTCGCCATACTTCTTGTTGAACTGCTCTACAAGTTTCTGAACATACTGTTTACGCTCCTCAAAGCGTTTGCGGTCATGATCACGGATGATATAAGTCAGTTCCGTTTTCTCCACAGTGCCCTGCATGGACATCAGATGGAAGAAACCTTCGTAACCGTCGGTCTGCTCCGGAGTTTCGAGCAGCGGCATGCTGCGCACAAACTCGGCGGCAATATAATTGGAGTTGATCATCTTGTTCTTGGCATATCCCGGATGCACGTTCAGTCCCTTTACGGTGACATGAGCCGAAGCGGCATTGAAGTTCTCAAACTCCAGTTCGCCCACTTCTCCGCCGTCCATGGTGTAAGCCCAGTCGCAACCAAACTTCTCCACGTCGAACAGATGAGCACCCATTCCGATTTCCTCATCGGGGTTGAATCCCACACGAATCTTTCCGTGCTTGATTTCCGGATGCTGTTTCAGGTAAACCATAGCCGATACGATTTCGGCAATACCGGCCTTATCGTCGGCACCCAGCAGGGTTGTTCCGTCGGTCACCACCAGATCCTCGCCTACATGGTTCAACAGTTCGGGGAACTTCTTGGGTGAAGTGACAATACCCAGTTCTTCCGACAGCACGATGTCTCCTCCATCGTATGCCGTCACAATGCGCGGATTCACATCCTTACCGGAATAGTCGGGTGAAGTATCCATGTGAGCGATGAAACCTACCACCGGCACTTCGGCATCGGTATTGGCCGGCAGAGTAGCAAACAGATAACCGTGCTCATCGAGCGTAATCTCTTCCAATCCGATTTCTTCAAGCTCTTTCTTGAGATATTCGGCAAAAACCATCTGCTTGGCGGTGCTGGGACAAACTCCCGACTGTTCGTCCGACTGAGTGTCGAAACGAACGTATTTCAAAAAACGATCCAGTATTTCCATATCAATACTTTAATTATATATTTATAGAATCAATTATTTAATGTGTAAAATTAGAAAATCCGACAGCCAATCCCAAATTTGTATGGCATTTTTTAGATTTCCGATCAAGAAATCATAGCCAACAGCCCTTCTCCCAACGGCTCATTCCCTAATCCCGAAGATATTCTCCCTAAATTATCCGCCCGTCAGTAATCAATTACTGACGGCTCGGTAATCTATTACTGACGGGCAAGTAAAATGACGGGAACATGAAAAACAAAACAAACGAAAAGCGGAAAGTAACGAAGAAAAACAAAAAGGGAAGCGCCCTTGTGGACACCTCCCTTTGTAGTGACTCCGGAGGGATTCTAACCCTCGACCTTCAGAACCGGAATCTGACGCTCTATACAGCTAAGCTACGGAGCCTTATTTCATTGCAAAAATAAGCAAAAATATTTTATGCTGCAATAGTCTTTTGCAAATTTGGCTAAAGTGTGATAATCATATAGACATTTATTTTTGTTTTATCATTGTCATTTTAATAAAATCACTTATCTTTGCATCGCAAATAGAAAGCAATAATATAAAAAACAAAGCAAAATGAGCTATTTAATAAAACCTGAAAATTATAAAGCGGTTCTGGACTTACAGCAAACAGAACTGGCCATCAAAAAGATAAAGGACTTTTTCCTCAGCAGCATCTCTACGGAACTGCGCCTGCGCCGCGTTACGGCTCCCCTCTTCGTACTCAAAGGTTTGGGTATGAATGACGACCTGAATGGCGTGGAGCGTCCGGTGACTTTCCCGATCAAGGACATGCAGGATGCCAAGGCCGAAGTGGTACACTCTCTGGCCAAATGGAAGCGTGTCACTCTGGCAGAATATGAGGTGCAGCCGGGTTACGGTATCATTACCGACATGAACGCCGTGCGCGCCGACGAGGAAATGGGCAACCTGCACTCTCTTTATGTGGACCAGTGGGACTGGGAGCGTGTAGTCACTCCGGAGCAGCGCACCCTGAAATATCTGAAGAAAATCGTTTACCGCATCTATTCTGCAATCCTGCGCACCGAGTTCTTCATCTGCGAAACTTATCCACAGCTGAAGCCTTACCTGCCGGAAGAGATTCACTTTATCCATGCAGAAGAGTTGCGTCAGAAATATCCGAACCTGACTGCCAAAGAGCGCGAAGACGCCATCTGTAAGGAGTATGGTGCCGTGTTCATCATCGGTATCGGCTGCAAGCTGGGCGACGGCAAGGAGCACGACCTGCGCGCACCGGACTATGACGACTACTCTACCATTGCCGAAAACGGACTGCCGGGTCTGAACGGTGACCTGATGATCTGGTATCCGGTACTGAACCGCGCCGTGGAGTTGTCTTCTATGGGTATCCGTGTGGACAAGGCTGCTTTGGAGAAACAGCTGAAGGAAAGCGGCAAAGAAGACCGCAAGGAACTTTATTTCCACAAGCGCCTGCTCGAAGGCTCTCTGCCTCTGTCTGTAGGTGGCGGCATCGGTCAGAGCCGTCTGTGCATGGTATTGCTGCACAAGGCTCACGTGGGTGAAACCCAGTCAAGCATCTGGCCGGAAGCCATGAGAAAGGAATGTCAGGAGGCCGGCATGACCCTGATTTAAGCAAAACACAAACTCCTATATATAAATAGCCTGTTTCAGAACGGAACAGGCTATTTCCCGTTTATTCCCTGAAACCGAAAAACAATCCATGAAATATTTCTTCTGCATAGAGACTCCCCTTGGGAAACTTACGGCTCTCGAAGAGGAGCAACGGCTCACCGCACTACTGTGGGGCGAAACGGTCTTTGCCGGCTGCTGCCGGAAAACAGACCTGCTGGCCCAAACCGAAACAGAGATCAAAGCTTACTTCCGCAAGGAACTGACCCGTTTTTCCATCCCCTGCCTGCTGCGGGGCACTGACTTTCAGAAAGCGGTGTGGCAGGCACTGGCACAGGTTCCTTACGGCACGACCCTAAGTTATCAGGAACTGGCACAGCGAAGCGGTCATCCTCAGGCCTGCCGCGCGGTGGGAACGGCATGCAGCAACAACCCCATCAATCTGATTATCCCCTGCCACCGCATCGTGAACAAAAACGGCACGGCAGGCAATTACCGGGGCGGAGCAGAACGGAAAAAAAGTCTGCTGCTGCTCGAAAAAGACAACCTGCCCCTCTTTTCGCATTCTGTTATTAATCTATAATATTGCTCATTAGAGCAGATTTGAATGACGAAAAGAATTCAAATATCAAAAAAACTTATTATTTTTGCACGAAAAGAAGCAAAATGAGCAAACATATCTTTTCACTGATAATCATTTTCATAGCGCTCTTTTCCGTGCCCGAACGGACACATGCTGAAAATGCTCCGGCCACCAAAAACTTCACGGTTGTGCTCGATGCCGGACACGGTGGAAGAGACCCGGGAGCCGTAGGACGGATTTCCAGAGAGAAGAACATCAACCTTTCTGTGGCTCTGGCGCTGGGAAAACTGATTGAAAACAATTGCCCGGACACCCGGGTGCTCTATACCCGGAAAACGGATGTGTTCATCCCGCTGGACAAACGGGCCCAGATAGCCAACAAGGCAAAAGCCGACCTGTTTATCTCCATACACACGAATGCCATGCCCGGCAAGAAAATAGCGCGGGGAACAGAAACGTACACAATGGGTATGGCCCGCGCACAGGAAAATCTGGATGTGGCCAAACGGGAGAACTCGGTAATCCTCGTGGAAGATGACTATCAGACACGGTATGAGGGCTTTGACCCTCGCTCGGCCGAAAGCTACATTATCTTTGAACTCATGCAGGACAAGTACATGGAGCAGAGTGTGGCTCTGGCCCGTAACATTCAGAAGGAATTCAAAAGCACAGCCAAAAGAGCTGACCGCGGCGTGCATCAGGCGGGGTTTCTGGTACTGCGCGCCACAACCATGCCCAGCGTGTTGGTAGAGTTGGGTTATATCACCACACCGGACGAAGAACGATATCTGAACTCGGCACAAGGTATCAACCAACTGGCGCAAAGCCTTTACAACGCCTTCAGCCAGTACAAGAGCAAGCAAATGCGCAAGGCGGCTCCGCTGCAAACAGCCCAGGAAACGGTCCGCAAAGACACATTGCCTGTTGCAACAACAGCCTTGGCTGCTGCCATTGCAGTTCCCGACACCACGGCAAAAGCGGATTCAGTGGTGACCCACGTAACAGAAACAGCAATAAGCCTTTCTGCGGATACGGTACCGGCTCCCCTGCCCCTGCCGGCTCCGGCAGAACCCCAGCAGGCTATGGCCGACACCATCCTGTTCAAAGTGCAGATACTCACCAGCAACCGGCAGTTGCATGTCAACAGTTCACACTTCAAGGGAATAGCAGACATTGAGGTTTTCAAGGAAAATGATATCTATAAATACACCTGTGGAAGCACTCCCATTTATCGGGAAGCGGTGAAAAGAAAGGAAGAAGTGGAGGAAAAATTTCCGGGCGCTTTTGTAATTGCCTTTCACAACAGCCGGAAAATTCCTTTGGCAGAAGCATTGAAAATGAAAAGAAATTAAAATACTAAGTATGAAAAGTCTATCAAAAGAAGTAAAAATCGGAATAGCCGGAATCGTGGCCTTGGCCCTGCTCTTTTTGGGAATAAACTTCCTGAAAGGAATCAATCTGTTCAAGTCCAGCAATTTCTACTATATCGAATTCAGTAACGTAAAGGGATTGGCCAAGTCCAGCCCGGTGTATGCCGACGGATACAACATCGGTATTGTTCGCGAAATCTTCTACAACTACAACAAGAACGGTCATGTCATCGTAGAGATTCAGGTTGACGACCAGATGAGAATCCCCAAAGGCAGCTCGGCCGAACTGGTATCGGAAATGCTGGGCGGATGCAATCTGAACCTGCTGCTGGCCAACAATCCGAGGGAACGTTTCGAACCGGGAGACACCATCATCGGAACCGAAAACTTGGGTCTGATGGACCAAGCGGCCACCATGATACCGAAAGTGGAGAAAACCCTGAATACGGTCGATTCACTGGTATCTGCCCTGAACCGCATCGTGTCTGATCCGAACATTGCCAAGATTCTGGCCAACACCAACCAGCTGACGGCCAATCTGAATCAGAGTACCCAGGACCTGAACAAAGTGCTCCGGAAAGACATTCCCGGCATGACCAACAAGTTCACGGCCGTAGGTGACCACGTCATCCAGCTGACAGACAAAGTGAACGCACTCAACCTGGAAGGAACACTGACAAAAGTGGACACCACCATGAACAATCTGCAACTGGCCACTGAAAAACTGAACCGCACCGACAACAGCATCGGTCTGCTGCTCAACGATACGGCCCTCTATGGCAATATCAACACCACCATCGGCAGTGCAGACAGTCTGCTGCGCGATTTGAAGGCACATCCGAAACGTTATGTGCACTTCTCCATCTTCGGAAGAAAAGACAAGTAAAATCAAACCATATCAAGACGCATGGCCCGCTAAAAACCATGCGTCTTTTTTTTATCCCCCCTCAGAAAAACAGATTATCTTTTTTAACGCTGAAACTAAACACTGGAAACAAGCATTTTATAAAAAAAGAATGCTCAGACCCCCAAATATATTTGGTAATTTCAGAGAATATTCCGACCTTTGTAGAGTATAAGTATTGAATGATAGTAGAATTTTAAAAGCAAGAACTTAATTGAATGACTAGTTCTCTTCAAACGCAATGGGAACGTTGTCTTCAAATTATTCACGACAATGTAAGCGAACTCCAGTTTAAAACCTGGTTTACACCAATTACCTGTATGAGCTATGAGGACAAGACTCTGACCATTCAGGTACCTAGTTCTTTTGTCTATGAATATTTGGAAGAACATTACGTTAAACTCCTTCACAACGTACTGCATAGGGTTTTCGGTGAAGGGGTAAAATTGATGTACCGTATTGAAGCTGACAAGACCAACAATCTTACGGTTGATCTGGAAGCTACTACCCGTCCTGTATCCGTACCGGTAGGGCGCCCGATAACAAACGGCAATAAGGCACCGAATCCGATGCAGGCTACTCTGCCGCAGGACTTGGATCCGCAACTGAATCCAAACTATAACTTTGAGAACTTTATCGAGGGTATCAGCAACAAGCTGCCGCGCTCGGTAGGCCAGGCTATTGCCGAACATCCGAAACAGACCACCTTCAACCCGCTGTTTCTTTACGGAGCATCGGGTGTGGGAAAGACTCATCTGGTCAATGCCATCGGTACCAAAATCAAAGAACTGTATCCTCAGAAAAGAGTTCTGTACCTGTCGGCACATCTGTTTCAGGTGCAATACACGGATTCTGTGCGCAAAAATACCGTCAACGACTTCATCAATTTCTATCAGACCATTGATGTGCTGATTATTGATGATGTGCAGGAGTTTGCCAGCCTGACAAAGACTCAGAATACCTTTTTCCACATTTTCAACCATCTGCACCAGAACGGACGCCAGCTGATCCTAACTTCCGACCGTCCTCCGGTAGCCCTGCAGGGAATGGAAGAACGACTGCTCACCCGATTCAAATGGGGTCTGGTGGCTGAGTTGGAAAAGCCGAACAAGGAACTGAGAAAGGACATTCTGAAAAGCAAAATCCACCGCGACGGTCTGTCCATTCCGGAGGCTGTCATCGACTTCATTGCAGAAAACGTCAATGAGAGCGTACGCGACCTGGAAGGTATCATCAACTCTCTGATGGCCTATTCTGTGGTATACAATCGCGAAGTGGACATGAATCTGGCAGAACAGATTGTCAAACGTGCCGTGAAGTTCGAGAAGAAACCGATCACCGTAGACCTGATTCTGGAAAACGTATGCGGATACTTCAAGATGAACCAAAGCGAGATCTTTACCAAGAGCCGCAAACAGAATGTGGTGCAGGTAAGACAAATCGCCATGTATCTGGCTCAGAAACATACCGACTTGTCTTCGTCAAAGATCGGAGCGCTCATCGGCAAACGCAATCATGCCACGGTACTCCACTCCTGCAATCTGGTAGCAGACCGCATTCATGTGGACAAGAACTTCAAGAGCAAGGTAGAAGAAATTGAAAGAATGCTTCAAAGCAGCAAATAAAAAAAACACCGTTGAACTTCCATTCAACGGTGTTTTTTTGTATCTTTATATCTCAATAGAGTTTATTTCAAGAAGCCCTGTTTCTTGAGCGTTTCAAGCAAAACGCCGCTGATGGCTTCATTGTCGGCCTTATTGTAACGCACCTCGGCAAAGACTTGTGCCAAAGTCTGCTTCTGGTTGACTTTTACAAATTCCTGGTTCTCCGGCAGGCTTTCTTTTGTCTGATAAAATTCATTGATAGCCTGCTCGTCATAATCGTGATAATGCTCCTGGTGAATCAGGGCCTCCAAAGGCAGACGGTCGGTCATAGGAGGGCATTCATCGGGATATCCCACAGTCAGTGTAGCCACCGGCAATACCAGTTTCGGAAGCTTCAGCAAGTCGATAATCTGACCGGCGTTATACAAGGTTGTTCCCAAATAACAGAGTCCCAGCCCTGCCTCTTCAGCCAGACAAGAGAAGGTCTGCGTATAGAGCAAGGTATCGCTCACGGCATTCATCAGCGAAAGCAGGTTATCATATCCGCTATTGGCATCGCGGAAGGAGCACCACTTGACCGTACGGTTGAAATCGGCACAGAAAGTAAGCACTACAGGAGCTCCGGTAACCATAGGCTGATTGAAGTGAACCGGCGCCAAAGCCTCCTTCATTTCTTTCGAACGGGTCACCACAACACTGTATAATTGCATGTTACCCATTGTTTGGGTGCGCTCGGCCTGAAGCAAAAGACTATTTAACAATTCATCCGAAATATCATCGGTTTTATAGCGACGAATAGAGCGTCTGTTATTCAGAAAATCCATAATTCCTTCATTTTTTTGTTGGTTGAACAAAGATACAAAAAAAATGCGAGTGTTATTCAATTTATATCATTGAATTTTCTTTTTGGATAACTTTTCGAATTTTTGAAAAACATAATCATTTAATTATCAGATGAATAATATTCAAAAACTGACAACTGACTTTTCTCGAAACCGTTTTTTAACTACTTTTTATTTTGATATATGGGAAAACATGCGTAGCTTTGCACTGCTTTTAGAACACAATTCTACGATTCATTCACGCTTATACAAGGCTAGAGACTACAAATGCAAAAATAATTAAAAATACTAGACGTGGAAAAACAGACTTATTCCTATGATGAAGCTTTTGAGGCAACCCTGAAATACTTCAAGGGAGACGAACTGGCCGCAAGAGTGTGGGTGAATAAATATGCCATGAAAGATTCTTATGGCAATATTTATGAGCAGACTCCAACCGACATGCATTGGCGTTTGGCCAATGAGATCGCACGCATCGAAGCCAAGTATCCCAATAATATGAAAGCCCGGGATATATTTGAATTGCTCGACCATTTCAAATATATCGTGCCGGCCGGAAGCCCAATGACCGGAATCGGAAACGATTATCAGATTGCTTCCCTGTCCAACTGCTTTGTTATCGGACTGGAAGGCAAGGCGGATTCATACGGCGGCATTATCCGTATCGACGAAGAGCAGGTGCAGCTGATGAAACGACGCGGCGGTGTAGGACACGACCTGTCACACATCCGTCCGAAGGGCTCTCCTGTAAAGAATTCGGCTCTTACTTCAACCGGTCTGGTTCCTTTCATGGAACGCTACAGCAATTCAACCCGTGAGGTAGCTCAGGACGGCCGACGCGGTGCCTTAATGTTGTCTGTAAGCATCAAACACCCGGATGCAGAAGCCTTCATCGACGCCAAGATGACCGAAGGCAAGGTTACCGGCGCCAATATCTCGGTGAAACTGGACGATGCCTTCATGGAGGCAGCGACAACTGACCAGACTTACATCCAGCAGTTCCCGATTGATTCTGACCAGCCTTTATATCACAAGGAGATTCAGGCCAAGGCTTTGTGGGAGAAGATTGTGCACAATGCCTGGAAATCAGCCGAACCGGGCGTGTTGTTCTGGGACACCATCCTGCGCGAATCTGTTCCTGACTGTTATGCAGACCTGGGATTCCGCACCGTAAGTACCAACCCTTGTGGTGAGATTCCTCTCTGTCCTTACGACAGTTGCCGTCTGCTGGCCATCAATTTATACTCTTACGTAGTCAATCCGTTTACTCCGGATGCCTATTTCGATTTTGAACTGTTCAAGAAGCACGTACGCACAGCGCAGCGCATCATGGACGATATCATCGATCTGGAGCTGGAAAAGATTGAAGCCATACAGCAAAAGATCAAGGCCGATCCGGAATCGGACGAGGTGAAGGAGACCGAAAAGCACCTTTGGGAGAAAATTTACAAGAAGAGCGGCATGGGCCGACGCACCGGTGTGGGAATCACAGCCGAGGGTGATATGCTTGCTGCCCTGAACCTGAGATACGGAACCCAGGAGGCTACTGACTTCTCGGTACAGGTACACAAGACCGTAGCTTTGGAAGCTTACCGTTCTTCTGTCCAGATGGCCAAGGAAAGAGGTGCCTTCCCGATTTACAGTGCCGAGCGTGAAAAGAACAATCCGTTCATCAACCGCATTAAGGATGCGGACATGGAACTGTATAACGACATGGCGAAATACGGACGTCGCAACATTGCGTGTCTCACCATCGCTCCAACCGGAACCACCAGTCTGATGACCCAGACCACTTCGGGTATCGAACCGGTATTCATGCCGATTTACAAGCGCCGCAGAAAAGTGAATCCGAACGATCCGGAAGTACACATTGACTTTGTGGACGAAACGGGAGATGCTTTTGAGGAATATATCGTGTATCACCACAAGTTCATGACCTGGATGGAAGTGAACGGTTACGACACACAAAAGAAATATACTCAGGAAGAAATTGACGAACTGGTAGCCAAGTCACCTTATTATAAGGCTACAGCCAACGATGTGGACTGGCTGATGAAGGTGCAGATGCAGGGTGCCATCCAGAAATGGGTAGACCACTCTATCAGTGTGACCGTAAACTTGCCGAACCACGTAGACGAGGCTCTGGTGAACCGGTTGTATGTAGAGGCATGGCGCTCCGGCTGCAAGGGATGCACCATCTACCGTGACGGCTCTCGTGCCGGAGTGATGATCTCCGTGAAGAAGAAAAGCGACAAGCCGGAACAGCCGAAGGTCTTCGAACACCCCATCGTTACCGAGGTGCGCCCGAAATCACTGGAATGTGATGTGGTACGCTTCCAGAACAACAAGGAAAAATGGGTGGCTTTCATCGGACTGCTCGACGGTCAGCCTTATGAAATCTTTACCGGACTTCAGGACGACGACGAGGGTATCGTATTGCCTAAGAGTGTCACCAAGGGACGCATCATCAAAAATGTATGCGAGGACGGCACCAAGCGCTACGACTTCCAGTTCGAGAACAAGAAAGGTTACAAAACTACGGTTGAAGGTCTCTCTGAGAAATTCAACAAGGAATACTGGAACTATGCCAAACTGATTTCCGGAGTGTTGCGTTACCGCATGCCTTTGGAACACGTAATCCGTCTGGTCGGTTCCCTGCAACTGGAAAGCGAAAGCATCAACACCTGGAAAAACGGTGTGGAGCGTGCGCTGAAGAAATACATCACCGACGGTACCGAGGCCAAAGGACAGAAATGTCCGAACTGCGGTCATGAGACGCTGATCTATCAGGAAGGCTGCCTCATCTGCAAGCATTGCGGTACTTCACGCTGCGGATAGTATTCCCCCGAAAACGATATATAAGAAAACCAGATAACCGCCTCTTTGCCGGAAGCCGCACTCCTGTCCGCGGCTCTGGCAAAGAGGCGGTTTTATTATTAATTCCTTACAAAGAATCACAATGAAAATCAATCAGACCAAAATCTTTATCAAAAAAGCCCGTTTCTTTGCCCATCACGGAGTATTGGAGCAGGAGCGCTACACGGGAGCCAACTTTTATGTCAATCTGGAAGCCAGAGTAAACTTCGTTCATGCGCTTCAAACCGATGAACTGACCGACACGGTGAGCTATGCCGACCTGTTCGACATCGTGCGCACAGAGATGGAAACGCCCTCGCAACTCATTGAGCATGTGGGAGGAAGAATTCTGGAACATATCTTTAACAGTTATCCGGAGGTAGAGAACATCACCTTGGAAATCATCAAGGAGAACCCGCCGATGGGAGCAGACAGCGAAGGGGCCGGAATCCGCATCGAAGCCGCACGCGAATAAAGGTGAACAGTGTACAAAAAAGTATTAAGAAGGGCCGGAAGAGAAAAAAAAGTGCTATATTCGCATGACCGGTTTCCCATTAAATCGATCTTACAAACGATACCATAAAAAAACAAAGCTTATGAACACGGAAAACATTTATCTAGCCCTGCAACTCATGGTTGTGGGCATGGCAACCGTATTTCTAATCCTTTATATCATCATCGGATTAGGCAAATTACTCGTAAATTACACCAACGCAAATGCAAAGGAGGCTCCTCCCGTCTCTCCCCCACGACCCGCCCAGGCTCCTGAAGCCGATGCCACTACCCAGGCTGTCATCCAGCTGGCCATCAAGGAACTGACCGGAGGAAAAGGCCATGTGACCCAAATCAAGAAATTACCCTAACCCTTCAGCGTTTACAGCTGATTATCAACAACAGACCTAAACAATCATGAAAAAAGAAATAAAATTCAGTCTCGTATTCAGAGATATGTGGCAGAGTGCCGGAAAATACGTACCCCGAGTAGACCAACTGGTTAAGGTGGCTCCAGCCATCATCCGCATGGGCTGCTTTGACCGTGTGGAAACCAACGGCGGAGGCTTTGAGCAGGTGAACCTTCTGTTCGGCGAGAATCCGAACAAGGCGGTGCGCGAATGGACCCGCCCGTTCCACGAAGCCGGCATTCAGACTCATATGCTGGACCGTGCCCTGAACGGACTGCGCATGAGCCCCGTACCGGCCGACGTACGCAAACTCTTCTATAAAGTCAAGAAAGCACAAGGCACAGACATCACCCGCACTTTCTGCGGACTGAATGACGTACGTAATATCATCCCGAGTATCGGCTATGCCCACGCTGCGGGCATGATTTCGCAATGCTGTCTTTGCATCACCCATTCACCGGTACACACGGTAGATTATTATGTGAATATGGCCAAGCAGCTGATCGATGCCGGCTGCGACGAAATCTGCCTGAAAGACATGGCCGGAATCGGACGCCCCGTCACTCTGGGAAAAATCTGCGCCGGAATCAAGGCTTACAAGCCGGACATCGTCATCCAGTATCACTCTCACGCCGGACCGGGCTTCAATATGGCTTCTATCCTGGAAGTCTGCAAAAACGGTTGTGACTATATTGATACCGCTGTGGCTCCGCTGTCGTGGGGTACCGGTCATGCCGACATCATCGCCGTGCAGGCCATGCTGAAAGATGCCGGCTTTGAAGTGAAGGAAATCAATATGGCCGCCTATATGGAAGTGCGCTCACAGATTCAGGAAATGATGGACGACTTCCTGGGCTTCTATTGCAACCCGCTGAACCGACTGAACAACTCCTTGCTGATTGCTCCGGGACTGCCGGGCGGCATGATGGGCTCCCTGATGGCCGATCTGGAGACCAATCTGGAAAGCATCAACAAATGGAAAGCAAAGCACAACCAGCCGGAACTGACTCAGGACGACCTGCTCATCAAACTGTTTGACGAGGTGGCCTATATCTGGCCTAAGTTGGGATATCCTTGTCTGGTGACTCCGTTCAGTCAGTATGTCAAGAACCTGGCTCTGATGAACGTGATGCAGCTGGAGAAAGGCAAGGAACGCTGGAGCATGATTGCCGACGACATCTGGGACATGATTCTGGGCAAGGCCGGAAAACTGCCGGGCGAAGTGGCTCCGGAAATCGTGGCTCTGGCCAAAGAACAGGGACGCGAGTTCATGACCGGCGATCCGCAGAGCAACTATCCGGACGAACTGGACAAATACCGTCAGCTGATGAAGGAAAAAGGCTGGGAAACCGGACAGGACGACGAGGAACTCTTCGAATATGCCATGCACCCGTCGCAGTATGAGGCCTACAAGAGCGGAAAAGCCAAGGAAAACTTCCTGGCCGACCTGCAAAAGAAACGCGAAGAGCAGCATCAGGGCTCTGCCGCCGCTCCGGCAGAACTGCCCAAGACGCTCACCCTCACCCTCAACGGACAGCGCTATCAGGTAGAAGTGGCCTATGGTGCCGATGCGGCAGCCGCAGCTCCGGCTCAGGCAACAGCCGCTCCTGCAGCCCCTGCCGGCGAAGGCGAAGATATTGCCGCTCCGCTGGAAGGCAAGTTCTACCGCGTGAAGAACGCGCAGGAGACTCCGAAGAATGTGGGCGATGCCGTGCAGAAAGGCGACATCATCGGCTACATTGAGGCCATGAAGACCTACAATGCCATCCGTGCCGAATTTGACGGAGTCATCACCGCCATTGTGGTCAACTCCGGCGACAGTGTAGAAGAAGACGATGTAATCATGAAGATAGCAAGAAAGTGATATGGACCAAATATATGAGATTTTAGAAAAGCTGTACCAGATGACGGCCTTCAGCAATCTGGCTCTGGAGCCCGGAATCCTGGTCATGTATGCCCTGGCATTTATCCTGCTCTATCTGGGCATCGTTAAGAAATATGAACCGTTGCTGCTCATTCCCATCGCATTCGGAGTGTTGCTGGCCAACTTTCCGGGCGGCGGCATGGGAGTGATTCAAGCCGACTCCGAAGGTTATGTCCAGTGTTCCGACAATACGCGCCGCCTCATCTGGGACATGCCGCTGCACCAGATTGCCCACGAATTCGGACTGATGAATTTCCTCTACTACATGCTCATCAAGACCGGATTCCTGCCGCCGATTATCTTCATGGGTGTGGGCGCGCTGACCGATTTCGGTCCGATGCTGCGCAATCTGCGCCTGTCTATTTTCGGTGCCGCCGCACAGTTCGGTATCTTCTGCGTGCTGCTGGTAGCCATCCTGATGGGTTTCACTCCTAAGGAAGCCGCTTCACTGGGTATTATCGGTGGTGCCGACGGTCCGACCGCCATCTTTACCACCATCAAGCTGGCCCCGCATCTGCTCGGTCCGATTGCCATCGCCGCCTATTCCTACATGGCGCTGGTGCCTGTAATCATCCCGTTGGTGGTGAAACTGACCTGCAGCAAGAAGGAACTGATGATCAATATGAAGGAACAGGAGAAGCTGCACCCTTCGAAAAATGAAATCAAGAACATGCGCACGCTGAAGATTATCTTCCCGATAGCCGTGACTACGATTGTGGCGCTCTTCGTGCCCACCGCCGTACCGCTCATCGGTATGCTGATGTTCGGAAACCTGCTGAAGGAAATCGGCGCGGATACCAGCCGTCTGTTTGACGCGGCCTCCAACTCCATCATGAACACCGCCACCATCTTCCTGGGACTGTGTGTAGGTGCCACAATGACTTATGATGCCTTCCTGAACATGCAGACCATCGGTATTGTCGTAGGCGGATTCCTGGCCTTTGCCCTCTCTATCGCCTCAGGCATCATGATGGTGAAGATATTCAACCTGTTCAGCAAGAAGAAAATCAATCCGCTGATCGGTGCCACCGGTCTGAGCGCTGTGCCGATGGCCAGCCGTGTGTGCAACGAGATTGCCACCAAATACGATCCGAAGAACCATGTGCTCAACTACTGCATGGCTTCCAATATCTCGGGTGTGATCGGTTCGGCAGTAGCTGCCGGAGTGCTGATCTCCTTCCTGAGCTAGCAAGAACAAACACATAAACCAAGAATCGTTTTAAGCAAAAACAACAGCCTTTTGCTTAAAACGATTCTTTTTTATATCGCTAAAACCTTCTGTTCTCCGAATTATTTCTGTAATATCCCCCACACATCAAGTTACAATAAAATTAAAAACTGTCCCTGAGTCCAACGGTATTTATAATGCAAAAATTTATTCATGAATATGCAATAAACTCACGGTTCTTTTGCAGCGTCTTAATAATAATATTTATGAATAGAATTTTAGCTTCGCAACTCATCGCCATGACATTGGCCGGATTCGCATCAAACAGTTATGCGGATACAGAAAAGTCTATCTATGGGAAAACAGATTTAGCCATCAATCAAACAGAAACATTTTCCGTAGAAAAAAATGAAGAGGTTGTAAACTATCAGTGGGTAGCTCCTGTCGGATGCAAGATTACAAACGGACAAGGCAGCCCAACGATAGAATTACAGTCTACGTATCTGGCTCAGAACAGTCCTCTGAAACTCATCAGAACTTTCAAGGACCAAAAGACCGATACTCTCTCTACCGATCTCACCTTTCACCGCTACATCAAAAGTTTTCAGGATCACTCCATAAAACCAGGAGAAAGTATTGAGATTGCAGGAAATACATATACGGAAGCCGACATTTATTACGAACCGGCCGGAAAGGACGAACAAGGATTTGAGCAAGTGGTTGCGCATCGCCTCACCGTTGATTTGGAAGGTGCCCAATACCGCTCCATGACGGAACCTTATCTGCAAACAGCAACCGACCACTCAATCTATATCAGCTGGAAAACAGATTTCAACAATTCTCCTGTGGTAAAATTCGGTAAAACCAAAGAAGACCTCAACCAGCAGACAAGCGGAACTATAGAGACCTTATCCGAATCTTATTTCTGGAATTCTGTTCATCTGACTGATCTGGAACCGAATACCATATACTATTATCAAATACAAAGTGGAGAAAAAACCAGTCCGGTATATCGTTTCCGTACCATGCCAACAAAAGGAAGCAACACCAAAATGCGCATTCTGCTGATGGGCGACCACCAGTTGAAAAAACGCAGTGGTTATGAATGGCTCATGCAGGCCGCCCAACGGAAGATTGAAGAAAAGTACGGCAACCTGGAGGAAAACATCAATATGATCATGAACGTAGGTGATCAGGTTGACAATGGAACGCTGGATCAATATGAATGGATTAATTATTACAAGAACAAACAGATGTCTCCATATCTCCCGATCATGACAGCTGTCGGCAATCACGATACTTACAGTGATCCGGGAATGGCACGTTATGCCGCCCATAACCACTACGAAGAACTGGAATATCAGGGAATAAAAAGCGGAACGGAAAACTACTATGCCTATCAGGCCGGACGTATTCTCTTTGTTGTTCTCAGCACAGAACATACAGGAGAGGCACAGAAGAGCTGGGTTCGCAAGGTAGTAGACGCAGCCAAGAATGACGACAGTGTTGATTTTATCATCAGTGTGAACCACCGTCCGATTCAGGCCGAGCAATATATCGGTGATATTTCCGCATGGGTCAGAAACGAAATCATCCCTATCCTGTCAGAAACTCCAAAACATATTTTGAATTACGGCGGACATCATCATTTATATCACAGAGGCCAAATTGCAGATTATCCGTTATACCACATTATCAATGGAGCGGCATCCTATGACCAGATGTGGGGTATGTCTTCGGAAAAAGACTATGACGATGTTCAGAAAACCATTGACTATTGGGGATATCAGATTCTGGAGTTTGACTTTGACAAAAAAGAGATGAAAGCCGAATGCTATGCCATCGGAAACAAGATGCTGGTCACAGAGAACATCCTGATTGACTCGTTCCACCGTACATTCGGTCAAGAGGCTCCACAGCAGCCGGTATTGAATGAAGTGGACAAAGAAATCAAACTGCCCTACACCTTCAAGGGAAGTCCTTATTCCACAACCACTCAAGAGAAACTGAACACGGTTCAGTATCAGTTCTCCACCAATCCGAACTTTTCTACAATATCTCTGAACGTAGTTCGTGATGTAGAAGACCTGTACGGCTCAACCAAGGATCCGTTGTATCTTCCTATTGATTTGAACCATAATGTGGATATCACCGAATATACTCTGCCCAGCCAAAGCCTGAGCAACGGAACCTACTATGTACGGGTGAGATACAGAGATGAAAATCTGGAATGGTCCAACTGGTCTGATGCAAAAACCTTCAACATTATAGGAAGCATCATCAGCAAACCTGTAATCACTTTGGAAAATAAGGTATTCAAACCAGGAGATGAAATAGAGATTTCCTATGCCAATGCTCCGGTTGGAAAAAATGCATGGATCGGAATTTACCGTAAAGGCGAGAAACCCGGAACAGGTGCCGGAACTACCACTTCATACAAATGGGCTTATACAACAGAAGCAGCCGGTTCTTTAAAATTCAAGATTGATGAAACCAACGAATATTATGCCGTACTGTTCCAGGATGGAGGCTACACAGAAGTTACCGACCGTCAGGCATTCTATTTCGGACCGACTCCGGAACTGACACTCGAGAAAACAAAATTCGAAGTGGGAGAAGATATTACCGTCAATTTCCAGAATGCACCGGGATTGAAAGACGACTGGATTGCCATCTACCGTATGGGAAAAACACCGGGAGGAATCGGTTCTGAAAACTGGTCGGACGCATGGCAATATACCAATCAGGCTCAAGAAGGAAAAATCACTTTCACTCAGGATCTTCCGAAAGGATATTATTTCGTCAACTATTTCACACGAGGAGAATATTTTGAACCAAGAGAACGAATCCTGATCACCATCGGAGAAGATATTTCTTCCATCTCGTTGGATAAAAATGAATTCACAACCCAAGAAGACATTACCATTCACTATCATGAAGCTCCGGGAAGACCCAAAGACTGGATTGGAGTTTATGAAGAAGGAAAAGTTCCGGGTGTTGATGATCTGGACGGATTCTTCTACACTTATGGAGGAATAGACGGAAACATCACGATTAATGGCGGAGACTTAAAACCGGGAAAATATTTCAGCAGTCTTTATATAGATGATTCCTGGGAAGAAGTTTCAGAAAGAAAGAACTTTGTAGTCAAAGGAGCCAGAACCGATGACAAAACAGGAGTCACCACATTGTATGGAACATGGAACAATGAGGAACTTCAATCTCTTGACTTGTCAAATGCCACTGTCTTAGACTTAAGAAACGCAACGATATCAGAGGATTTTGCCCTAAATGAAACAGTCAATCCAAACTGTCTGGTTTATATCACGGCAGAAACTGTTTTAAACAACGAGCAACCCAATGTGGTACGTATCTCTCAAGATGGAGCAGAAGCCAAACAGATTGTCCTTAAAGACCAATATCCGTTCTATAACTCTTGTCCGTTTACAGCCGGTTCTGTCGTTTATAACCGTTCTGCCCTGAATTCATCCTGGAGTTCCGTAGTTCTGCCTTTTGCTTTTAATACCAATAACTTGAGCAACGATATTCAGGTCTATACCTATACCGACATCGTTGCTGACGGAGAAAGCGGATATTTAAAAGTAAAACAAGCCGAAGGTGAATTGGCCGCAAACCAGCCACTCTTGTTCAAGAGTCAAAATCCTGAAGTTCAGATTGAAGCTACCGATGCTCTGATCGGAATAACCCCTTCAGACCCAAGCACTCCTGTTGCAAACAGTGGTTATACTGTTAAAGGCAGCTATAAAACAGTAGAATCTCTTCCTGTAGGCAGTCTGATTCTTTCACAAGACAAATTCTGGATGGTAGACAGCGAAAATACCGGTATCCGTTCTTTCCGCACATATATCAGTCCGGCCACGACTGGAAACCAGATCAAGACCCTGAATATCGTAACAAAAGGAACAACCCAGATAGAGGATGCCTTACATACTCCTGCAGTAGAAAAGGCTGACATCTATAAGTTGGATGGTGTCTGCATCAAAAAGCAAGCAAATGTGACCGAGAGCCTGAAAGAATTGCCAGCGGGCATCTACATTATCAATGGCCAGAAAGTCATCATCAACAAAAAATAACTTAAACTCTCAAGCAATAGAATTATGAAGAATAAAGAATATACCAGTCCTAAGATGGAAATTGTAGAGTCTGAAATAAAAGACTCTTTTCTGACAGCAAGCAATGAAATTCAATTAGGTGGAAACACCTCGGACCTGTTACCTGACGAAGAAGGAAATGTCTGGGGAGACTGAAGTTTATCATTTCACGGACAAGAAGCTGTAGAGGAAAATCGGGATACACACAGCGTCTCAAAATCGTCTCGAAGAAATGTAAATTTCATCAAAATGAAATTCGCAAACCATCAGGATGAAATTTTAAAAGCATCGTGAGGGTACTTTTCAAAAAAACGAACCCTGAAAGTCATGACAGTACTTTCAGGGTTCGTTTCGTTTTACACATTTTTTTATGTTACATTCAATTCTCTTCGTTTTTTAGAACTGATAGATCAGACCGAAAGAGGTTCCGTTGGCAAAGTCAAAGCCAAAACCTGACTCCTGCATTCCGGCAATTCCATCTTTATTGGTAGCAAATCCCAGGAAACCCAGATGTGCTTCCAGACTCCAGTGCTCAGAAAGCTCTACATCAATACCCGGACGCAAACCAATGTTGAAAGCTGTATCGCGGTGCTTAGAAGTAGCCACAGCAAAACCGCCCTCGCCAAACATTGAGAACATACCGGCTCTCAGGAAAGTGTAACGGGCAAAAGGAGCCATCTTGAAGTTCAGACCGCTCTGGTTAGAATGACCGGTAAAACCGATTTCAGTACCTACCTCCCAACGATCGTTCAGCTTATAACCGATTTCCGGCATAAAAGCATAAGAGGTATTCTCTGTGTCGTTGTTGTACCAAACGGAAACTTCACCTCCCAATCTTACCTGTGCCTTGGCAGAAACGGCACCCAAAACAGCCAGTACGGCAATTAATAAAAACTTTTTCATTTCAAAACTTATTTTAAAAATTGCGCAAATTTACAAAGAAATTTCTAAACAGCAGACTGTTTCCGGGATTTTTTAATTTTGCCTGCTTTCCTCGTTCGGTTCTTCAGACATTACTTTGGTGCCACAATACTTGCAGTAGCGGGCATCAAAATCCAGCGGGCGACCGCAATTCGGACAGGTGCCGCCAGCCTTTTTCTGCTCGTCCATCAGGGTTACGGAAACAATGCCGGTGGGCACGGCAATAATGGTATAACCCAACAGCATCACCACTCCCGAAATGAAACGTCCCACAGCCGTGAGGGGAGTGATGTCGCCGTAGCCCACTGTGGTCAGCGTCACAATGGCCCAATAGATACTGGTCGGAATATCCGTAAAGCCGGATTCGGGATGGTCGCCCTCCACCATATACATAATGGTACCGATTGAAATGACCAGAATCAGCACGAACAGGAAAAACACGAATATCTTGCGCATGCTTTTCTGCACGGAGCGCAAAAGCAGGTTACCCTCTGTCCAGTAATTAAAAAGCTTGAACACACGGAACACCCGAATCAGACGGAAAGCACGGATAATCAGCACATAGCGCACGGAAGGAAAGAAAAAGGCCAGATAGAGCGGCAAGGTGGCCAGCAAATCCACAATACCGAAAAAGCTGAAAATATAGCTCCGCGGCTTGTCGGACACATAAATGCGCAATATATATTCCACCGTGAAGAAGAAGGTGGACACGTACTCAAATACCTGCAAGGCCAGACGCCAGCCCTCACTCACAAAGGGCAGACTCTCGATGATGGCTGCCAACACACTGAGCAGAATGGCAATGATGAGTACCGTGTCGAACAGGCGCCCGGCATACGTATCCGACTCAAATATAATCTGATAAAGTTTCTCCCGGTTCAAATATCGTTTCAGTCTCTCCAAAGTCGTCATAATCTGTTTCATTTCAAATATCCCATAAAAAGGGTATTGCCGGCCTGCGGCTTTCCCCATACCTTTGCAAAGTAACAATAAAAAGCTCAGATTATGAAAAGAATAAACAGACAACTTACCGACCTGATCGGTAATACTCCCCTGGTCATGCTGCAAAAGCTGACTGAAGACGCACACGCAAAAGCCAATATCCTGGCCAAACTGGAATATCTGAACCCGGGCGGCAGTGTGAAAGACCGCATTGCCCTGGGCATGATTGAAGATGCCGAACAGAGAGGTATCCTGAAACCCGGAAGCATCATCGTGGAGCCGACAAGCGGCAATACCGGCATCGGACTGGCCTGGATTGCACGCGCCAAGGGATACCGCGCCATACTGACCATGCCCGAAACCATGAGCATCGAACGCCGCAACCTGCTGCGTGCCCGAGGGGCCGAACTGGTGCTCACACCCGGCGCACAGGGCATGAAGGGAGCCATCGCAAAAGCACAGGAGCTGGCCGCCACTCTGGAAAATGCCGTCCTGCTGCAGCAATTCGAGAACCAAGCGAATCCGACAAAACACTATCATACAACAGCAGAAGAGATCTGGAACGACACCGAAGGACAGGTGGATGTATTCATCGCCGGAGTGGGCACAGGCGGAACCATCACCGGAGTGGGCCGCCGACTGAAAGAGCTGAACCCGAACATCGAAATCATTGCCGTAGAGCCGGATGCCTCGGCAGTTCTTTCAGGGGAGCAGCCGGCACCGCACAAGATTCAGGGAATCGGAGCAGGATTCATCCCCAGCATTCTGGACCGCAGCGTCATTGACCGCATTGTTCGTGTTACGGATAATGATGCCTTGCGCACCGGTCGCCTCCTGTCTCTTCGCGAAGGTCTGCTCACCGGTATTTCGTCCGGTGCCGCCACCTTTGCCGCTCTTCAGGTAGCCGCCGAAGCGGGATATGAAAACAAAAACATTGTGGTGCTCCTTCCGGACACCGGCGAACGCTACCTTTCTACCCCACTCTTCGACTTTGAGAACTTCCCGCTGGAAACAACCGCACAGTAACACACGAAGTTTTTGAATCTCAAAAACCAATTCATTAGCCTGAAAAGTCACTTGAGAACTGACTTTTCAGGCTTTATCATCTTTACCCTCTCCTTTTTCTGCAAGCAGCCTTATATTTGCCGTGAACAAAAACCGATTAACTTATGAATTACAAACCATCATTGTGGCTACTGGCCCTGACCACCGCTCTCATCTCCTGCCAGAAGGAGCCGGATTGGGCGGAACAAAGCAACGAATATCTTGTGTATACGCAAAAGGATGCCTCCTTTGAAGCCGGACGATATGAAAACTATTTCATCGCCGACAGCATTCTGCTCATCGACGATGCGGAAGAACCCAAATATCTGAAGGGAACAGAAGCGGAAAAAATCATCTCAAGGGTAGCACTGAATATGGAACGCGCGGGGTATCACCGCACCGACCGCAAGGAAGAAGCGGATTTGGGTCTGCAGCTGAGCTATATCTTCGACACACATTATTTTACCAGCTATCCGTACCCTTCGTATTGGTGGTGGGGATACCCCGGCTATTGGGATCCTTATTACTGGGGCAGCTACTGGGTGGGCTGGGACTACAGTTTCCCCATCAGCTACAGCTATTCGAAAAACTCCCTGCTGGGAGAGATGGTAGACCTGACCGCCCGCCAGGAAGAAGGCAGCAAACTGAATGTCGTATGGAACATGTATATCAACGGCGAGGTGTCGAGCTACCGGCATTTTGACAGCAACCGCATGCAACGCGGCATTGATCAGGCATTCTACCAGAGCAGATACCTGAACCGGAACACCAACCCATAATCGCCACAAAATGAAGGAGGAATTATCATGAAATCAAAAATATATCATTTTCTACTGGCTACAACCTGCAGCGTGCTTCCTCTGTCGGGGAATGCACAGGAATCTTTCAACAAGACGGCCCCGCAAAAATCTTTATACATAAACATAGACTGGCAGGCAAACGGAGTAATCGGCAGTGACTTTGTGAGCAAAATCAGCGGATGGGGCGCGCATCTGGAAGCGGGTTACTACCACACGGAGAATTTCGCCGTCGGCGGCTTTTTATCTTATCACACAAACAATGAATATATCCCTTATCAGTCTTTTATCTGGGAAAACGAGGCTCTGAGTATCGAACAGCAGCATTCGGTGTTCCAGATTCCGTTCGGTGTGTCGGCCCGCTACCGGCTGACGGGAAACAGTGTCCGGCCCTACGTCGGCACAAAAATCGGAGCACAATATACCCGAAGCGAGGATTACATCAACCGGACCTGTGTCTATCAGGACAACTGGGGCTTTTATCTCTCTCCGGAAATCGGAGTGGAAATATATCCTTTTGCCCAGAAACGCTTCGGACTGCATCTGGCCTGCTACTACAGTTTTGCCACCAATGAACACGGGGCTTTGTGGTATCACAACAAGCACACGCATAATTATGGATTCCGCACCGGTATCACCTTTTAAAGATTCCGTTTATATTTCGTCGGTTACAAAAAACGGGCCCTCTGAACCTCAGAGAGCCTGTTTATTTTTATGGATTGCCGTTATGAATTACAACTGGCGGTATGCCTCCAGCTGAGTGGCATCGAACTTGCGGATGAAGTTGAAGTGCTTCTCCACTTCAGACTCGGCATAGTTTACATATACCTTGAGACTCTTCTCGAAGAGTTCCGGACAGCGGGTAGCATCCTGCAACAACAGGTGAGACATGACACAAACAGCGGCCATCTCCATCAGACGACGGGCCACAAAGTCGTGCAGCTCCTGATCGGCAGCTTCCTTCACGGCATTGGTGCAGGCCTCGAACTTGCGGGTCATGTTCTTGATGCGGTCTTTCAGATCTTCGTACTCGGCAGCACAAGGAATCAGTTCATAGTCATGCAGCGTAGCGGCATACGATCCGTTGGTGACATAACGGATAGCGGCAACAGTCTGCAACTGGGTGGTACCCTCGTAGATTGAAGTGATGCGGGCATCACGATAGATACGCTGACAAGCGTACTCCATCATGAAACCGGAACCGCCGTGAATCTGAATACAGTCGTAGGCATTCTGGTTGGCATACTCGGAGTTCATACCCTTGGCCAGCGGAGTGAAGCTGTCGGCCAGCTTGGCATATTTCTTCTGCTCCTGACGTTCTTCCGGAGTGAGCTTGCGCTCACGGGCAATATCGTCCAGTGCCTTGTAGATATCCACATAGCGTGAAGTCTGATACAACAGCGCACGACCGGCATCCAGTTTGGCCTTCATGATAGAAAGCATGTCGTACACAGCCGGGAAGTTGATAATCGCCTTGCCGAACTGCTCACGGTCCTTGGCATAAGCCAATCCTTCGTTGTAAGCGGCCTGGCTCAATCCGACAGACTGGGCTGCGATACCCAGACGGGCACCGTTCATCAGGGCCATCACATATTTGATCAATCCCAGCTTGCGGTCGCCGCAAAGCTCGGCCTTGGCATTCTTGTAAACCAGCTCACAGGTTGGTGAACCATGAATACCCATCTTGTTTTCAATACGGCGCACGTCCACACCGCCGTCGTTCTTGTCATAGATGAACATAGACAGTCCGCGGCCGTCCTTGGTTCCTTCCTCCGAACGGGCCAGAACCAAATGCAGCTGAGCATCTCCGTTGGTGATGAAGCGCTTCACACCATTCAGTCGCCAGCACTGGTTTTCCTCATCATAGGTGGCCTTCAGCATCACACTCTGCAAGTCGGAACCGGCATCCGGCTCGGTCAGGTCCATAGACATGGTCTCTCCGGCGCAGATACGCGGGATGAAACGGCTGTGCTGGTCCTCGTTACCGAACTCATACAGGGTTTCAATACAGTCCTGCAAAGACCAGATGTTACCGAAACCGGCATCGGCGGCAGCCACGATCTCGGCGCACATGGTGTACGGAGTAATCGGGAAGTTCAGTCCACCGAAGCGGCGCGGCATGGTCATACCGTTGAGTCCGGCCTTTACCATGGTTTCCAGATTCTGCTTGGTACCCTGTGCATACTCCACACGTCCGTTGGCACAGTGTGGTCCTTCCTCGTCCACGCTCTCGGCATTGGCGGCAATCACGTCAGCAGTAATCTCGCCGGTGATCTCCAATACCTTGTCGTATGAATCCATCGCATCGGCAAAGTCGCTCGGTGCATAGTCAAATTCGTCCTTGTCACGGTAGTCGCGCTCTTTCAACTGACAGATGCGCTCCATCATCGGATTGTTCAAGTGATACTTGAGTTCCGGAATATCTGAATAATAATTAGCCATAATTATTTTTTCCGTATTTTAAAGTTTAAAAGTTATAGGTAATGCAAAACTTACTCTCTGAGGCTTGTTATCCATTCGCATGGCATCCCACTCATAATTATCAGCAAGAAGGTGAGCCACACGCAGGGCTTCGGCATCCAACAAAGGATGGACCTTGTTCAACAAACGGATCTTGGTCACGCGACCGTTTTCATCCACCGTAAGCGCCACTCGTACCTGCCCTTCGATTTTCTTTTTGGCGGCTTCTTCGGGATATTTCAACAAACGAAGACATAGCTCTGAAAAAGGCTCTTGAGCACGGATCTTTGCCGGGACATAATAAGGAGTGATACCGAAAATCTCTGTTCCTTTCTCGTCAAAATATTCCGCAACCTCACATTCTCCACCATCCCCAATATAGAGCTCTTTCCGAAAGACACGGCCATTCGGGTGATACTGAATTACATCACCATCCAGACGTCCCTTCTGATAAGGACACTCCCGAAATACCGAGCCGTCGGGATAAAAAACAGTCTGCATTCCCTGAAGCCTTCCTTGGTGATAATACTCCACCAGGCTGTCCTTTCCATTACTATAATATACCGTATGGCGTCCCTCCTTCATGCGCTCACGTTTTTGAGCACCGAAACGGGAGTAACTGGTTTCAGCGGTCTTACGACCATCCAAAGTAAACCGACTCACCAGTACAGAGGTATCTTTCTTACCGACAATCAGATAAGCACAAGCTTCATTCTGTTGTACAGGACGCTCCCGACTGTCTACCCAGATTTTTTCCTGAGCACCAACTGAAAAGGTACTTATCATCAGAAATAATCCCAAGCTGAAAATCGAAATACGTTTTTTCATACCTAAATCTTACTTGCTGTTTTGTTTGTAATACTTGATCAGTTTCGGAACCACCTCTTCTACAGTGCCGTTAATCACATAGTCGGCAATAGCGTTGATCGGTGCGTTCGGATCGCTGTTTACGGAGATAATGATACCGCTCTCCTTCATTCCGGCAATGTGCTGGATAGCTCCGGAAATACCGCAGGCGATATATACCTTCGGACGTACCGTCACACCGGTCTGGCCGATCTGCAGATCGTGGTCGCAGAATCCGGCATCCACAGCCGCACGGCTACCTCCTACCTCGGCATGCAATTCCTTGGCCAGCTCAAACAGCATATCGAAACCTTCCTTGCTGCCCATACCATAACCGCCGGCAATCACAATCGGAGCGCCCTTCAGGTTATTCTTGGCCTTCTCCACATGACGGTCGAGCACCTTGACCACATAATCGGTTTCCGGAACAAACTTGGCCACATCGTGTACAATCACTTCACCCTTATAGTCCGGATCCAGAATCTCAGCCTTCATCACACCGCTACGCACGGTAGCCATCTGCGGACGGTTTTCCGGATTGATAATGGTTGCTACAATGTTACCGCCGAAAGCCGGACGAATCTGATACAACAGATTCTCATAAGTCTTTCCGGCACGCTTGTCCTCATGCGGACCGATTTCCAATGCAGTACAGTCGGCTGTCAGACCGGAATGCAGGGCTGAAGATACGCGCGGACCCAAATCACGGCCCACAACATCGGCACCCATCAGGCAGATCTGAGGCTGCTCGGCCTTGAACAGATTCACTAAAATAGAAGTATGAGGCAATGAAGTGTAAGGAGCCAGTCCCGGAGCATCAAAGAGATGCAGTTTGTCTACTCCATAAGGCAGGATCTGTGCCTCAACCTTACCTACAATACCACTGCCGGCAGCAACAGCTTCGAGCTGAACGCCCAGCGTATTGGCCAACTTACGTCCCTTGGTCAACAGTTCCTGACTTACCTCGGCAACGGTTGTGCCTTCCAGTTCACAATATACAAATACGTTATTCATGTTTCTTTATCCAATGGTATGGTTAGCCAATAATTCCTGAATCAAACTCTCTACATCGGCATCGCTGGCGGTGAGCACCTTGCTCTCCTTTGCCTTGAATACGATGTTCTCAATAGCCTTTACCTTGGTCGGTGAGCCACTCAAACCGCACTGTGCCAGATCGGCCTCCACATCGGCGGCACTGAGCTGACCCAAGGTCAGGTATGGTTTCTTTTCGTATTCCTCGGCATAAGGCAGACCCTCGGCCGGCATCTCCATCGGAGCCATGGCACGCTTGTATTTCATCACCAGCTTGGCATTGCGCGGACGACATGGAGCGGCGCTTCCGTTTACGGTAAGCACTACCGGAAGCGGAGCCTCAACTGTTTCCACACCGCCGTCGATATGACGCTTCACGACGATTTTTCCGTCGGCACAGCTCAGCACGTCTTCTACATAAGTCACCTGTGGCATGTTCAGTTTCTGAGCCACCTGCGGACCAACCTGTGCGGTATCTCCATCAATAGCCTGACGACCGCCGATTACCAGATCAGGCACACCGATCTTCTCAATGGTGCGGGCCAAAGCATAAGATGTAGCCAAAGTATCAGCACCGGCAAAGGCACGGTCGCTCAACAGGTAACCGTTATCGGCACCACGATACAAACCTTCGCGGATGATCTCTGCAGCACGCGGAGGTCCCATGGTCACGATAGTTACGGTAGAACCCGGATTCTGGTCTTTCAGACGAAGAGCCTGTTCCAGGGCATTCAAGTCTTCGGGATTGAACACAGCCGGCAGTGCGGAACGGTTGATGGTACCCTCCGGGGTCATCGCATCCGGTCCCACATTGCGTGTGTCGGGAACTTGCTTGGCAAGTACAACGATTTTCAAACTCATATTCAATTTATTTTCTGTATATAATTAAGGTAATAAATTTATTCCATTCTTATTTCCCATGAAAAAGACAGGGATACAGCGATGCAAAATCGGGATGATGCCACGGCTCGGATTATGCCCAAACTCAGGTTACAGCATAGTTTATTCTGAATCGGCACTGTTCCTTCCATCCTTCGACAGCATCATTCTCTCCGGAAAAACCGACGAAAGAGCCATCCAAGTGGAAACGGTCCGCACCGACCCATCGAACAACACCCATTACGAGCGCACATTGCACCCACGCTGCATTCCACAAATTTAGAAATATAAATTCAGAAAAACAAAGTCTGAAGGCTTATTCTTCTGGATATGCATTCCTTAAATATCACTATCTCTCCTTATGTTATAATATTACATAAGAAAAAACATCACCTTATTAGGTTCTATATAAAATAAAAATATCTTTCCGTTCCACTATTCTAATGAATCAGTGAAATGGAACCGGTTGTCAGATATTTATTACCATACGTATATGCCCAAAGCCGTCCACCTATCCATACCTTGATAATTATTAAGGTATTCTCATCCTTGCATCTGGCTTCAATAGAAAAAACATTATTCCTTTCCAACTGAAATGTCTGATCAAAATTCTTCCTTATGACAACTCCTCCTTCCGGACTACCCTTCATTCCATAAATTCTAACCGGTTCGTCTGTATTGGTTTCTATTTGCACACGAACCACAGTCAAATCAGGAACATCCTCTGAACAGGAATATCCCATAAAAACACACAGCAGTGATACAACAAACAAAAGAGATTTCTTAAAAACATTCATACTTTTTTCTTTTAATAGTTACCAAATTATGCGATGAATCCAATCGTTGCATACCAGTTTTCGGTATATCAACCCTATCGCATTTGAATCACTCTCATTGATTATAATAACGAAACGCTCAAGAAATACCCCTATTCTCACGCCTGAATTCTTTCTCTCTTTAATCTGTTATTCTGTATTCGTGCCCTACCACAGATAAATGTCTTTAAAGAAAACAGAACCTTTGATGATATGTCCCATGTCAGAAATAACAAAAAAGTATTCCCATTCTTTCCAAAGTTTGCCAAATTGGAAAGAATGGGAATACTCATACTGTCTTCTATTCCGAAATTAGAAAAATAAGATACAAAAGGGAGGCTATACCCATGCATTACCCGTTTATCTTCTTTTTCAAAAAGTTATTAATACTTTCTTTCTAAAAAAGATAATATGTCTCTCTTCTCCAGGATATTATTTTCCGGTGAGCAGCTGGAACAACTTTTCGGTAGATTCCAGATTGCGGGGGTCTACCTTGACATCGAGCACCCGACCCTCCGGGTCAATCACCTTATAGGTAGGGAACGAGGAAACCTCGAGATAACGCTCAACAGCTTCTTGTTGCTCCGGAGGGAGATTGAAGTGAACCACATTGCTGCCCGTCACATTATACTCTTTGATCACATTCTCCCACGTGTCTATCGGACTGTCATCGGCAAGATACATATACTGGATATCGTACTTGGCCAACCGCTGATACATTTCCTGTGAATGTGAGAGCGCGTCTTTGCAAGGGCCGCACCAGGTGCCCCAAATATCTAAAAGGATAAACTTGCCACGATAAGGCTCCGTGAGTTTGCTCAGAATCTCCTGCCCTTCCTGCAAGCCTTCTACTTCCGAACCTGTTTTCAAAACCAGCTGATCCAGAAAACGTTTGGCAAGAGCGGTGTAGAATTCGTTTTTCTCCCTGATTCCCTGCAAGACAGGTGAACTGTCGGTCCATAGGACTAAAGAGTCCATGATTTCCTGATGGAGTGGCTTACGGGTATAGTCGATTCTTTTATATACATCCTCACAAAGAAGGACCGTCTTGATGAAAGAGTCTGTGCCTATCGAATCGAGCACATGGATTTTCCGACGCATATTCTCCACGAACATCTTTCTTCCTATTACTCCCTGTGCTCTTGGAGAATTGAGGATAGAAATTACCTTTTTGAACCGCTCTTCATCCTCCTTCTCGTTTTGCTCCATCAGGCGCTTTTTTTCCTCCGCACTTTCTACAGAAGCCAGGCGGGCATTGCTCTCTTCCATCCACAACTTATAGTTTTTCAGGATATCAAGTTCCTCGGCATTGGACGCAATCTCCTCCATGAAATCCCATACATCAAAAGAGTAAGTGGCAGCCAAACTTTCTTCAGCTATATCATCTGCATAGTCACGAATGAACATTCTCCAGTCACGGTGTAATGCGTAGGGTTTGGACATCTTCTTCCAAAAATGTTCGTAAGCATATTGGCGGGCACGAGGCGACAGACAACGTGTCGGTGTACGGAATCGTGCCTGCCCCAGTTCGAACGCTGCCTGAGCAGCCATATTGTCCTTGCATAACTGGCTAAAACGTGTGGAGAGTGTAGGATGCTGGAGGCATAAGGTATCCAGAGATGCATATTTAGCCTTAAGCGTACTGTCGGTAGCATCCAGAAACTCATCCAAGTCATCGCCCCGTTCCATGCGAACATTGAACCATTCCAAAGGGTATTTAAGCAGTTCGTTCTGCAAACACACATCATCACCCATGAAAAGGCGGCGACCTTCCTTGAAGTCATAGAACAGGAAATAGGTCTTCCCCGGCTCAAAAACCGTGCGAAGGTAGCACAGATCCCAATCGAAGAAAAATTCATGGCTGCATGTCAACGGAATCTTTATGGAGAAACGACCGAGCGAATCGAGCTGCACCATGTGCTCCACCTGTTTATCCGTAACAAAATCAGTGTAACTCACACGAACCTGTTTCTTAGCTTTTTGAGTTTCCGACAAATCCTTTAACCATCCCATAAAAGTAACAGTATCGGTTTTGTAGCCCAGATCCACAAAATCAGTGCGCGTATCCTTCTCGGGATAATCGGGCATAAAGCGACCGGTAATCATGGACAGCGTTCGCTTCTGCTTGCCTATCCGTATCGTGCGCCGCCCATTCCGGTTCTTACCTATTTGCACCTTGATCGTTTCACCTTCATGAGTCAGCGTGATTTCCGCCTCTTTTCCCCGATGACAGGGTTCCGCTTCCATATCCCAGACCTTATTATCATAAATGGCCTGATTTCCGAGGAATGCAATTACCCATTCTCCGGTCTGTTCATCACGCCAATAAGACGGAAAAAGTTCTTTCCATCTTTCCTCCACCGGCTTGATGCCTTTTATCTGGAAGGCTCCCTGTCCCTCACCTTCGATAAAATCAAACGACCTTGTGTTCTTGGGCAATGGGCGGAAGTGAAAGACCACATCAAGCCGGCCATTCTTTTCCGTCTGACGGAACTTGTCAAATTCTATTCCTTCGGCGGACACCACTGAATAGCGCTTACTGTCTGCCAAGAGATAGGTGTCTTTTGAAAACTGAAACTGATCCATATCAGGATAATCAGAGCGTTGCCTAATTGTGGCATAAACCGCAGTCTCGTCTTCTTTCAGTTCCACTTTAGTAATATCCAATGCGATATTGAAGAATCCGTCAAAGTAAACATTACCATACTCTGTGGTCGGATGGTCCCAAGTCTGAATCTTTTGCGCCTGCCCCTTCCAGATGCCGAGTGCCATGAATATCAGGGCAAGCCATAAATGTTGCGTTCTCATAATGTCTTTAAATATAAAATCGAAATGAAAAGAATGGGAGCAGTCACAGAATTTGCCTGTTGTATCAATGCCCCAGATGCTGCTCCAGAATAGCTTCCACTTCTTCGGCCGAAGGATGGATGGCCACAATTATTCCTTCCGGATTCACCAAAAAAGTACTGCCTCCGGCATTTTCGGTACCATGTCTTAGCCAAATGCAGAACTCGTCACGCAGATCAATCAACTGCACCCAGGGATAGCCGTCCTTACGGATTGCCTCCAGCGCATCGGAAACATTCTGTTCGCGGGCAATGCCTACCACCGTAAAACCTTTATCGGCATACTTTTGGTAGACGGGAATCATTTGCTTGGAATTTTTACGACACGGGCCGCACCAGGAGGCCCACAAGTCAACCAATGCCCATTTCCCTTTGATCAGTCCATTCACAGAAACCTGTTTTCCGTCCAGATCTCTGGCCTCAAAAAGCGGATACTGCTCCCCTACTTTCATCTGTATTCCGGCCTTCGTCATATATTCAAGATGCTTTCCCAAAGGATGTTCACTCCAAAGAGGAGCAAAGCTCCTTTGATAAATCTGATAGTAAGGCCGCAGCTCCGGCGAATTTTTATTAACGGCCTCGGCTGTCAGTTGGTATAACCGGTAAAGGGCCGGTAGCGAAGGAGACTTGCTCATCTGGGTGACCATCGTCCGGTTGACCAGTGACCTGATACGGTCTACGTTTTCAAGAAGCTGGGTATATTCGTGTGAATACATTTTATTTGCCTCCTTCAACTTAGTGCGTTGCTTATAAAGCAGGTAGATACTGTCTCGCAAGGTTTTATCTTCGCCCTGCTTTTCCATCTTTTCATAAAGAGTCTGCAACTGCTCATGCAAGGCGAACGCTTCAGGAGTCAGCGCCTGTTGCGAGGACATTTCGCCAATGATTTTGTAATATTCGTCCAACTGACATTCTGATTCCCGACGATCCGTTTCCTGCCTGATTCGTTTCCATTCCTGATTCGCCGCCGTGGCACGATGTAATGCCAAATCCTGACTCTCAGGAAGAATAGTGATTTCATTTTCTCCCTGCTCCACAAAGAAAGGAATCACATGCCAACTGCCCTCCATATACTCATTCCATTTCGTCAGTATTTTCACCTCCGGCTTGTCCGTGTAATAAGTATAGTCAAAGCAATTGCCACGCACCGGTATGGACAAAGGTGGCCGCACACGATTGTCTTGGTCAAAATCATAAAACAACAGACGCACACAAGGGCGTTCGCCTGCAACCGTCCCCTTGATGCGACAGGCGAATATCTCTTTGGAACGAGGAACCGGACGCACATTCAAAGTAGTAAACAAAGTATCGTTTTCCACGTCTATCCAGTGCACGGTCCGGTCCCGGGCATCAATAGGTTCAAAGTAGCATTTGAAATCACAGCAACCCGAATCGGGCATAGCCACCTGCTTATCCAGTTCAAAGCCTTCTGCCTTAACCAAACGGTAGGTCTTACCGGTCTGACATCCGCGCAACACCCCGACAGAGGACAACTGAATCCAATAGCCGGGCCGGTTATATACGGTAACATCAAAAACCGTTTGCTCCTGGTCCGTCGCTGTACGATAAACCTCGATATAGTTTTCGTGATTCTGACTGCCGGGATAGTCCACCACTGTTTGCGCCGTCGCATTTGTCATAAAAAGAGCGGCTATACCCACGGCAAGGGTATTTTTCGCAAAAAAAGAAACATGTATCATCTGGTATCAATTTAGGTGTAAATATTCTATAATCAGATAGGAAGACCAACCGGTCAGCCCTACTCGTTTGCCAATTGCTCAAACTCCTCCACAGTCAGATCATAACTTGAGAGCTTCAGCAGTTTTCCTTTCTTATTCATGATCAAGGTAAATGGAATGCCCGAGAACTGGAAATGAGCCTCCAAATAGGCCCAGTCTTCCGGATGGATAAAGATATGCTCACCCTGAATTTGATTCTTTTTCAACCAAGCCTCAACAGATTCACGGGGAGAGGCCGCCTCGTTGCAGATATACAGGAACTTCACCGGCTTGCCTTTCAGGGCTTCTACGATTTCGCGCTGTTGCAGCATTCCGGCACGGCAAGGGCCGCACCCCAATCCCCAAAAGTCGATATAAAGCACATTGCCCGCATAGGGACGGATGATACGCTGGAACACACTGTCGTTCTCCAACGCTTTCTCCTCCTCAACCGCCTGCTCCCGAACGCACTGACGATAGAACTGCAACAGATGGAAACGCACCTGAGGATAAGTGATATAGGGCATGATAGCAAGGAGCCGTTCGGTCAGACGGTCTATATTGAACGCATCCAGATTCTTGTACGCATTTCTGAAATGTTGGCAAAGCGCAACCTGAAAGGAGAAATTATTGTCCATACCCGTACGTTTCTGATACTTCTGGAATTGCTCCTCAACAAAGTCACTATATGTATAAAGCGCACCATCCCGCAACACTTTGGCCTGCTTCAGAAAACCGGAATCATAATGCTGGGGCAAAAGATAATCGATGCCATACCCAACCAGATCCTGGTTCGGATTATCCGGATCGACCAAGGCTTCTCTGGTCACTCCACCAAAAGACAGGAAAAGAGCATAGTAATAAGTCATTCTGTTCTGAGGTATCCTGGCATTATCGCCCATGATAGAATAAGGGTTGTCCAAAAAATCCTCTTTATACTTACTTAAAAAATGAAAGAGTTTCTTATTATCCAGCGAAGGCTTCTCTTCACTCACCATCCATCCTCCAAGAGTAGGCATAACTTTTTGATAAAGCGTCAAGTCTAAAATATCAGAAACCGGCTCGTTCAGCAAAGAAGCCCGAAGAATTTTGCGAGTCAGCGGCAGGCAGTCCGCAGGAAGTGACCGGTCTATCTCCTTTCTGATTTTCTTGAATACCTGAATTTTAAAGTCTATATAATCATCATAGACCTTCTTGGAATCGTTCTCTCCGGGAGAGGTTCTGTAGTCCGACAAGAACTTTTCTCTCAGAGCGGGATAGTAACGGTTAACCTGCGCGGTAACATTGTTCCCCAAAAACTTCATTCCTTTTTCGGCATCATAAACCATATCGACCGTATCGCCCGCCATTAAGAAAAACTGTCCGTTCAATCCGCTCCAATAAGCAAACTGACTGTGAGGCAAAGGAATGTTTTCCTGAATGCTGCCATCCGGACGAACCTGCACCAGATAATTGGCATCCTGATTTAAAAACAAATTCCTGAGATGAAGGGTAAGATGCTTGGGCATCGTGCCCATATTCTTTATCTGTCCCCGAAGCACACAAGTGCCGCCCCGGAATTCATAGCCGTCATCGGCCCAAAGCAAGGAGGAAGCCTGGCCCCAAAGGCAAAGCAACAACAGGGTAAAAAGTCTACGTAACATTTTCATGGTCTTGTTTTCTGTGAGTTCTACAAATTTTAAAAAGGACACTGGCAGAATTAAACTGGCCCTTAAAAAACAGTCTATTGATTCGTTTTTTTTGCAATAGATAGATTGCAGGATAGTCCGGACGCTCATATTCCGGATTATCCGGACAAGCAATCCCTCTGTATCTTTTGCGTAATTTCTGATAATCATGTTCCTTTCATACGCACATTTTTAATTTTTTCATGATTTAAAGATTAAATGAATTCGGATAAATTGAAACAATCTGAAAAGCTTGATTTACATTATGCCCATAATTCTTTTATAAAGAAAAAGAATCAGCAGAAACTATGCAAATCTAATATATTAATATTAACGATTGTTAATCTATTTTTAAAAATAAGACTGAGAAATATTGATCTTGTTTTAGCTGTTTCTCCGTTTTAAAGTACAGAATTCTGTTTTAAAAGATTCATATAATCCGGAGAAACAGCCTAAACAAGGTAAAAGAGGATGAGAGCTCCCAATATAAAATATATTCAAGATATAATTGTTATCCTTTTGATAAGAAAAGAAAATGAATGATGGATTCCGATGGTTCTGTTGTTACTTTTTAAGTAATTTGTAGATATTCTGGAACTGTAGTTTCAATTCCATCGTATTCAGTCCCATACTCAGTGCATCCAGATAGGCTTGTCCGTAGAAGACGTTCATGAACAGTCTTGCCGTAGTAATAACGTCAATATCTTCCTTAATCTCCTTGTTTCCGATAGCGGCCTGAATGACTTTAATCCATATCATCAGTTCCTTGTTTCGGTTTTCCAGATATTGCTGGTGCAAGTCGGGAAAAAAGTTACAGACCTGCAGGATCAGAGCCATATAAGCACGGCTTCCGTTCTCTATGGTAGCGTCAATCTTCCGGAATCTGGCCATCGTCTCCTGACAGCTTTGAACATACGCATCCATGAAATCCTTCAGGCTTTCGAAATTCATTTCCTGTAATTTAAAGTCCAGATTCTGAGAATCAATCAGGTAATGGCGTGTGACATCGTAAAACAATCCCAGCTTGTCCTTACAGTAATAGGTAATTGCTCCGCGGGTCATTCCAGATTCCTTTTCTATATCGGATATACTGACGCCTTCGTATTGCCTTGTAAGAAACAACTTAAAAGCCGTGGCGTACAAATGCTCTTTTCTGTTATTCTTATTCATGTACCATATTTTTTGAGGATGTGTTTACAAAATTACAAAACTGAATATCTGCTGCAAACTTTTTCATCTGTTTTTTTGGAAGAAACATAACAATTATTATCTAAGCTCAAATTCATCATATAGTTGAATCCTTGTCCTTAAAAAGCAGAGTGAAGTAAAACAGAAATATCTGCAAAGTGGGAGAAACACAAACAAAATGACGCTCCATCACGAAATAAGCTTTCGCTTGCTTCCTTTCAAACAAACAAAACAGAAAGAATAATCTATAAATATTCCGTTTTGCAACCGGTTTATCTCATAATAATACAGCCTTTATGCAAAAAAACACCTCTATATGTGTGCTAAAACCGGACTGAGAATATCCCAAATTATGGAGATAGATGCCTTTTTTCATCATAATGACCGGCAACATTCATCCTGATGACAGAAACAAATCATCAGGAAGGCTTCAAAAAATGACTTGGAAACCATGCAACCACGCTATCTGCTCTCAGTGTCGGGCAGTACTTTGAATCCATATTCACCAGTGCATCAACCTTTTAAAAAGAAAAGCTCCGTCTGAGATTCTCATTTTTGAATCCCGGACGGAGCATCACCGTATATTTTCAAATCTGAAGCCTTCGAATTGACAAACTGTCAAAAGGAAGAAATACAAGATCAATCGAATCTGTTACGTTCTTCATCGTAGCTCTCGAAGATGCTTTTTATCTCTTGGTCCATACAATGTCTGGCAAGCGCATCGAAACGGCTGCGCGATTCTTTTGAACCTCGGGCCATCGCTGCAATCTCCACCAACTGGGCCGTTTTCTCCCCATTCTCAAAAGGCACACAGATACCGTTGGTCATCCGCGACAATTCCTTATACCAGGGAGCATCGGTTATGGTCACCGTATCAATCTTGATTTTCATCCGCGCAGCCTTCCGGGCCTCTTCGCGCCAGTCTATCGGGTTGTTCACTACGAAATTCTCATAGGAATAGCCCACCGGATGGGGCTTGGCATCGGAGATAAGCAGCACGCTCCGCGTGGCATGCTCGCGCCACGGAGTTTCTTCCACAATCTTTCGGATTACCAGTTCATAAAATTCGTCACCATCACCTCCGTTTGTATCCTTTGACTCCCGGACAAATCTGATGATTTCATTCTCATGGTCCGTAGGCATCAGGCACTGGTAAGCATCGCCAAACTCCTGAGCATTCTTCATATCGCAATAATCGCCGAAAGCCACAATACCGATACGCAGGTCCTTGTTCTCCCGAAACAGGCGGGGAATCAGTTCGGCGACTTCCTTCCGCACGGCATCGATATAAGCTGCCATAGAGCCTGTAGTATCAAAAGCTATGACCATATCCAGCACACCGACCTCCTTGGGAGCAATCTTCTGCCATCGTTCTTCCTTGGGTTTATCCGGTGATTCTGAAAAATCCGGCTCCTCGTACTCCATAACGTAAACCGGATGATGGCTGTCACCTCCCCAATAGGCCATCGGATACAGTTTCCCCGTTAATTTGTTGTAATTTGAGTGGAGAGGACTCATGGCCCGCAACTCCTTTAGCTTGCGACTCAGTTCATACAGACTTGTTGCAAAAACAAAATTCCAGTAAGAACGAGTCTCTGAAGCATAGTCATCAGCATCAAAACAAGGATACCGCTCCGAATCATAGCCCACATAAATGCCGTCCTTGGCCTTCCTTTCGAATGCACAACATATCATCTCTCGCACATCGTTAAATGTCACTCCCAAAACTGTTATTGGTTCATCGAATTTGAATGTCTTCATAAATAAACTCCTTTCTTTTTGTCTTGTTTTTATAATGGAGGGGCTTATGACGCTGAATCTATCAGAATTCAAATACGAAAATGGAAATGAAGCGCTAACCGTAAAATTTTTCCACGGCAAAGAGGAAGAGAAGAGCTTCTAAGCTTTCTCAGACCGAAGCAAACAGCTTGCAGGCAATGCAGGCACAGGCTTCAGCATCGGCCAGAGCATGATGATGCCGTCTCAGATCATAACCGCACAGTGCGGCCACTGTATGCAACTGATGATTGGGGGCTTTCGGAAAAGCACGGCGCGCCACCCGCAAAGTGTCGTAAAACACATAGTCGGGATAATCCATCTGATAACAGCGGAACACGGCCTTGAGACAACTCTCGTCGAAGGATTTGTTATGCGCCACCAGCGGCAGTCCTTCGATCATAGGGGCCACCTGCGCCCACACATCCGGAAAGAGAGGAGCCTCATCCGTGTCGGCACGCGTCAGCCCGTGCACCTGCGTGCAACGATAGGTATAGTAGTTCGGTTCGGGCTGAATGAGGGAATAGAAAGAATCTACGATCTCACCGTCGCGCACCACCACTACACCCACACTGCACACACTGGTACGTTCAAAATTGGCGGTTTCAAAATCTATTGCTGCAAAGTCTTTCATTTCATTGTCTTTTAAAATTATGTATTCGGAATCGGGCACCGGTCCTTACAGCACTCCGGCTGCCGGGTCCTGTTTTTCAACCAACAACTCTTTCAGCCGGCGGTGCATCTTCTGCGCCCGCTTGCTCTGTTTCTCGGCCAGATTTTCCATCTGTGCCGGATCGTTCTTGCGGTCGTACAGATGGCGCTCGGTGATTACTCCGTTCTTGAAGCGTACGGCATAGGTGTAGCGCGCATCACGCAAACCGCGGGCACCGGTGGTGAGGTGCTTGCCTTTCTTGTTCACTTCGCTGTAAAGCATATAGAGCTGCTCGCGCGGCATCTTCTTACGGCTGCCCCGGATCTGCTCACTCAGATCGCGCGTCTGCACCGTGGCCGGAATCTTTTCCTTCAGTCCCATCAGGGAAAGGACTGTGGGACAGAAATCTTCAAGCGACACCAGCAGGTCGTCGTCCATACGGGGTGTGAGATGTCCTTTCCACGACACCATGAACGGCACACGCATCGCCTCTTCATAGAAGATATTCTTTCCGATATTTCCGTGCATGCCCATGCTGTCGCCATGATCGGACACAAACACCACGATGGTATTCTCCAACAGTCCGTTTTCTTCCAGACTCGCCATGATGCGCCGGAACTGGTCGTCCACCCCGGATATGCAGGCATAATAGTCGGGCAGACTGCGCTTGAAATATTTCACGAACTTGGGGTCTGCATCACGCAGATGCGGCATGGTCTGCACGATGGAGTCCACATTGAGATGCTTATAGCGCTTATATTTTTCGGGCACCAGTTCGTAACCGGTGTGCGGAGGATTCATGGACACCATCAGCGCAAAAGGCTGCCCGCTGTGCGCCACACTGTCGATATAGTTGATGGCCAGATTGGCCTCATACTCCGGTCCCCATTGGTTTACATAGTAAAAGTCCTGCCGCCCGCCATCGGCATTCCAGTACAGTGGACGCAGATGCTGGTCATACGTGCCATAGGCCACCCAATAGTCGAAACCGTGACGGCGGTGTGGCGGGCACCATTCGTTCCAGGCCATATTGCCCCGGTTGTTGGCACAGTCGATAAACGGTTCCACCGGTTTGTCCAGATGCCACTTTCCGATGTAGGCGGTGTGATAGCCCTCAGACTTCAACACATCCGACCAGCAGGTCAGATCTTCACGTAGTTCCACATCCTGCACGGCCGAGTGCGACTGGCAATTGGTGAGCACTCCGTTGCGATGAGGATAAGCGCCGGACAGGAACATGCCGCGGGCCGGAGAAGAAACCGGATAACCGCTCACGGCCTGATTCAGCACAACCGCATTCCGGGCAAATTCATCGAAAGCGGGTGTCTGGACCCTTTCGCGCCCGCGGAAACCGAAAGCGTCGCCGCGGAACTGGTCAGCCATCACGACCAGAAGATTCGGGCGAGCACCCTGTTCTGCCCGGGTCTGCACCCAAGGTAAGGCAGAACAGCAAAGAAGGAAAGAAGGTAAAGAAACGATTCTCATAAACGTTGTTTTAATGTTTGACAAGAGTGCTGAAGATTGGCCTGCATTCTTTTCTGATAATCAGAAGGAGAAACTCCAAACTGCTGGCAGAATCTTTTGGCAAAATATGAAGGGGAGGAAAAACCGACCTCATAACAAATCTCACTGATCCGCAAACGGCCATCGGCCAGCAAAGACGCGGCGCATTTCAACCGGTAAGTGCGGAGATAATCATTGGGAGTCATTCCGGTAAGTTCTTTGATTTTCTGAAAAAAGATACTGCGCCCCATTCCGATGTGCGCTGCCATGTCTTCTACAGACAAAGAGGAGTTCTGCAATTCGCCGGCAATAAACTGATCGAGCCGCTCCAAAAAATCCCGGTCGGTATGATTGGCACACAAGGTCTCTGCATGTACCTCGGGATTATGGAAGAACTCTTTCTTCAGATTCATGCGGTTCCGCAACAGCGCATTTACCTGAGCCTGAAGCACTGCTGCCGAGAAGGGCTTGGTGACGTACAGATCGGCTCCGGAGTCGAAGCCTTCAACCTGACTGGCTTCATCACATTTTGCCGTCAGCATCAGCACCGGAATGTGCGATGTCCTGACATCGTTCTTCAGTATGCCACACAATTCCACTCCTCCCATTACCGGCATCATCAGGTCGGTCAGAATCAGATGATATTCATGAGTACGGACCTGCTCCAGGGCCATTTGTCCGTTATCACACACATCTACCTGATATTCCGGCACGAACAGGGAGCGGATATATTCTTGCATCTCCTTATGGTCTTCCACAATCAACAGGTGCAGTTTTCCGTCGGCTACTGCTGCCTCCGGCCTGTCCACACAGTCGTTCGGCCGAAGAAGAGCCTCATCGGCCGCTTCGGGATCAGACTGCCGGACCTGCTCTCCCTGCTTGGGCAACAGCAGTTCAAAGCAACACCCTTTCTCCGGATTCTGACGGACCTGAATGGAACCGTTCTGAAGTTCCGTCAGACGCCGGGCCACAAATAGTCCGATACCCGTTCCGGCTGTCGCCATGCCGGCATTGTCGGCCTGATAGAAAGGTTCAAAGACTTTTTTCTGCTGCTGCGGGTCTATTCCGGGACCGTCATCACTTACGGAAAGGAGCCAGAAATGGCGGTCCGACGATTCTCCCAACACCACCTGAATCTTGGTTTCTGCAAATTTCAGGGCGTTGGACAACAGATTATAAAGCACCTTGATAAAGGCTTCCTGATCTAAAAGAGCGGAACATTCTTCCGGCGGGCAATTCCACTCCAAGGCAAGCTTCCGATGTTGCACCTCGGGTTGGAAGTCCTGCACCACCTGCCCGGCCAGAACACGCACATCCCAGCTTTTCAGATGAATGCGATAGGATTTCTCCTCTATTTTCCTGAAGTCCATCAATTCGTTCACCAAAGAAAGCAGGCGCCGGCCGTTTCGCTCCATGACTTGCAGATCGGCATAAGCCGGTGTTGCTGGCGGAGTCTGTTTCTTGACATGCTCCAAGGGGCCGAGAATCAAGGTAAGCGGAGTGCGTAATTCATGAATCATACAGGTGAAAAAGTCCATTTTGGAATGATATAATTCCTGCTCCTTCTGAATATGCAGCAAACGGATCTCTTCCTTATGCTTGTTTCGGTATGCCCGGAAAAACAGATAAACGGCCGAAAGCACCGCAAACAGGTAGACCAGCTTCATGGGCCAGGAAAGCCACCAGTAAGGATGCACCCGGACAGAGACCGACTTTTCCTCACTCCAGATGCCATCCTTATTGGCCGTACGGACACGGAATGTGTAGGTTCCGGCCTGAAGATTGGTATAACTCACGGAATGTACTCCCTCCGACAAGCGCTGCCACTCCTTTTCAAAAGGCTCAAGCATATACTCAAACCGGTTGCTCGTCACATCGCTGTAGCTGGACGAGGCAAACTGGAATCCGATACTATGGTGTTTCTGCTCTACATCCAGATGCCCGGCATATTCTATCGATACCGGGAGAACGGACCCCGCATCTCCTGCTGCCACCAACTGGTTCTGCAAGAAAAAGCCGGTAAGAAACACTTGCGGGCGCACTTGGTTGAAACGGATTTTCTCGGGACGGAAGGTATTGATTCCCTGAACGCTTCCCAACACTACCAGCCCATCGGACGTAAGGATTCCGGAGTTGTTCTTGAACTGATCGGTACGCAAGCCGTCGTGCGAGGTGTATTGTTTGATTTGCCGGGTGGTCAGACTATAGGCATACAAGCCGCGGTTTGTCGTTATCCACAGGTAGTCCTGCACGGGAATGATCCTGAAAATAAACAGTTGTCCGAGCACTTCTTCGGCCAAAGGAAGCAGCACTCCGTCTTTCTTGCCATAACACCAAAGTCCGTATCCCTGAGTACCTAAATATACGGATTGGCCGTAAGGGGTCAGTGTGGTCAGTTCATTGGTAGGAAGCTTTGCTCCGGTGCTGTCCGCACATGTCCATTGCCGGACCCGACCGGTACGCCTGTCCATGCAGAAAAAGCCTTCGGAAAGGGTACTGATCCAAAGATTGTCTTCTTCATCGGCCCGGATGGCATTCACCTTGCACGAAGGAATCCGGTCCACTGCAACCGGAGGCCGGTGGCCCTCCGAACGGTACAGGCCCGACGCCGTTCCTATCCACAAGGTACCCTCCGTATCTTTATAAAAGGCATAAACCGAATTGGAAAAGCCGGGATTCTTCGCATCCTTCCGATAATTCGTCTGTGTTCCCGTACGCAGGTTGATGATATCCATACCCTGACCGAAAGTGCCGACATAGAGTTCATCTTCATGGCAATAAACCGTCTGCACGTTCTTCGGGCTGTAACGGAACAAAGCATTGGAGGCAGCACCCAGATGATGCACCCGGTCGGTCGCACGGTCCCAGTAACTCAGACCGCCATCTTCGAGACCGATCCACAGATTGTGGCGCGCATCTTCTGCAATGCCGCTCACGACATGACCTCCCAGAAGCTGGTTGATCTGCTGGTGGTCCTGAAAATTTCCGGCTGTAGGCGAAATATAGTTAACCCCTCCGTAAAAGGAAGCAATCCACAATCCTCCCTCGCGGTCGCAATACACCTTTTGCAGATTATGGTCGTTCAGGGCATTCTGACGATTGTAATCGGGAGCAATCCAGCTTAGAGACATCCGCTCCAGCGAACAGGCACACACGCCCTTGTCGGTAGCCAGATAGACCGTGCCCTCTGTTTCGGTCATGGAGCGTATTTCGCAATCCGGCACCAGCAGTTTCGCTTCGTTTCCGGAAAAAGTCAACTCACGGTGCTTTTCTCTTTCCAGAACATAAAGCCCGCGATTGGTGCCCACCCACAAACGCTGTCTGGAATCCACCAGAAGTGATAAGATACAGGCGCCATTCAAAAAGGGAAGACGCTGCCGGTAAACTCGTCTCCAACTGTCCGAACCGGCACTTCGGGGGGCAAAAGTATGCACGGTGCCTTCATAAGTCACCGCCCGGACTTGGCCTGCGGCATCCTCATGAAAACCGGTGACCATGGACAATCCTTCGGCCACCGCATCTGCCAGATGAAGCAGTTTCCGCACTCGCGGATTCCATAAAAAGATATCTCCGTGTTGCGTTCCTATCCACAAAAGACCGTTACGGCCTGCCTGCAAAGCGGTGATCCGCGCATCTGGAGTTTTTCTCCCGGGAACAGTGAAATGCAGGACATGTGCTTTTTCGTGAACGGGGTCCCAATAGGCCAGCCCTTCGGACGTTCCCATCCAGATACGCGACGAATCGTCTATGGCCAATTTACGGATTACCTGTTCCCCCTTCTTCTGCGGTATCGGGTTCTGACAGACCAGCTTCAGCTGATAACCGTCATACGAATAAAGACCGTCCCATCCTCCAATCCAGATACATCCTTTTTTATCCTGCACCAAATCAAAGACCGCATTCCGCAGCAAGCCCTCGTTCACGGTTAAATGGCGCACCTTAACCTCGGAAGGAACGGCCCGCAGCTGCAAGAAAAAACAAACGGTAAAAAGAAAGGAAAGGATATATCTGAAATACATCTTGATGTGTTTAATATGGTTTGATACAAAGGTAATAAAAGCTTATCTTCAAAAGCCTGCCAAAGAGCAGTAATTTCACTCTTTGTACAATAATTGCATGTTTTTGTACGATTGTTTCAAACTGTAAAGCTCATTTTTTATATTTTCGCAGAAAACTTTATAACTGATACAGAAAAACGTTACCGGTTATCCTTAATGTATCATGCAAAACAACAGTTATCAGATATGAACAGATTTTTATTGCTGAGCACAGCGCTGTTTCCTTTAATTGGCGTGCAAAACCACATCAGCGCAAAAGACAACCGCCCCAACATCATCCTCTTCATGGTTGATGATATGGGATGGCAGGACACCTCTCTCCCGTTCTGGAAAGAGAAAACTCCCCTGAACAGGCGTTATCATACTCCGAACATGGAACGGTTGGCCCAGATGGGCGCCAAATTTACATCGGCCTACGCCTGCAGTATCAGCTCACCGACCCGCTGCAGCCTGATGACGGGCACCAACCAGGCGCGCCATCGGGTTACCAACTGGACCTTCGGCTATAATTCTTCGACCGATGCCCAGGACCCGGATCTGGACATGCCTTTATGGAACGTCAACGGCATCCAGCCAGTGGGCGGCATAGAACGTTCGTACGAGGCAACCTCGTTCGTACAGATTCTAAAGCAGAACGGATACCACACCATCCATTGCGGAAAAGCACACTTCGGCTCGCAGAACACTCCTGCCGCCGACCCGCTGAAATATGGTTTCGAGGTGAATATTGCCGGACATGCCGCCGGAGGTCTGGCCTCTTATCTGGGCGAGCAGCGCTACGGTCACGACAAGAACGGAAAACCGGTCAGCGGCTTTGCCATCCCGGGGCTGGAAGCCTATTGGGACACTGATGTCTTTGTCACCGAAGCACTGACCCGGGAGGCAATCAAGGCACTCGACAAAGCCCGCTCTCAGGACTATCCTTTCTTTCTGTATATGGCACATTATGCCGTGCACATCCCCATTCAGGCAGACAAACGTTTCCTGAAACGTTATCAGGACATGGGGCTTTCGGCCACCGAAGCGGCCTATGCCACTCTGGTCGAGGGCATGGACAAAAGTCTGGGAGACTTGATGGACTATCTGGAGAAAAACGGAGAGATAGACAATACGATTATCATCTTCATGTCGGACAACGGCGGACTGGCAGCCTCAAGCCGCACGCCCCCGCTGGGCGTTCAGAACGCTCCGTTGCGCAGTGGAAAGGGATCGGCTTACGAAGGAGGTATCAGAGAACCGATGATTGTCTATTGGAACGGAGTGGCACAGCCGGGAAGCACCATCGACAAATATCTCATTATTGAAGATTTCTTCCCCAGCATTCTGGAAATGGCTCAAATCAAAAAATACAAAACGGTCCAGCCGATTGACGGTGTGAGCTTCGTTCCGCTGATAACCGGAAAGGGAGATCCGTCTAAAGGCCGTGCCTTATATTGGAATACGCCCAACACATGGTATGGCGGTGATTACAGACATCAGGGCATCGGACAGACTTGCGCCATCCGCAAGGGGGACTACAAGCTGGTTTACTGGTACAAGGACGGCAAAAAGGAACTCTATAATATAAAGGAGGATATTGCCGAAACCAAGGATCTGGCCACCCAGAATCCAAAACTCGTAGCCAGACTCTCCAAAGAACTGGGCAGATTCCTCAGAAAAGTGGACGGACAAAGACCGACTTTCAAGACCACCGGAAAAGCCTGCCCCTGGCCGGACGAAACGAATCAGAATTAAAACATAACTCTTTTAAACATCCCGATATCATGAAAAAAATATTCTTATTACTCGCCATTCTGCTTACCCAACTGCAACTCCCGGCACAGAAACGCAAAGCAATATATATCGTCTTGGACGGAATTCCTGCCGACTACATCGAACGGGTCCATCCCAAAACCATCTTTGAAATAGCGGAAAAAGGAAACTATGCACGGGCCATAACCGGAGGAGAAATCGGAAGATACTCGGAAACACCGACCATCTCTGCCATCGGATATATGAATATCCTGACCGGAACCTGGATGAACAAACACAATGTAAACGGTAATTCCAATCTGAAACCGAACTATAATTACTGGTCGCTGTTCCGGATTGCCAAATCTCAGGACACGGATTACAAAACAGCTTTATTTTCCAGCTGGACCGACAACCGTACCGTACTCATCGGCGCCGACAAACCGGAAACAGGCAACTTAAAGATAGACTATGTGTATGACGGTTACGAACTGGACAAACAAAGATTTCCGGAAAAAGCGAACCATTTACAGATATTTGAAATCGACTCTGTAGTCTGTCAGGAAGCAGCAAAATGTATCCGCGAGAAAGCTCCAGATTTAAGTTGGGTTTATTTATGGTATACCGATTCCGGTTATCATCTCTATGGCGACGGAAGCTATATGGATGATTACGTACGGAAAACCGATGAACTGATCCGACAGATATGGGAGGCCGTACAATTGCGCGAGAAAGAATATAACGAAGAGTGGCTGGTCATTGTCACCACCGACCACGGACGTGATGAAAGCGGTTACCATCACGGCAGACAATCGGAAAGAGAACGCAGCGTGTGGATTTCAACCAATGCCGCCAAAGTAAACAGTCACTTTCAGAGTCCTTCATTATCATTGGTGGACATCCTGCCCAGTATCTGCTCCTACATGCAGTTTGAAATGCCTCAGGAAGTAGCTTTCGAGAAGGATGGCGTCTCTTTCTTGGGCAAGAATGATATCTCAGACCTGACGACTCATCCTTATGACCAATATGTCACTCTGAAATGGAACTGCACCAAGTCCAAAGAGGATGCCACCATCTATATGGCTACAACTAATAACTATAAAGAAGGAGGCAAGGATGAGTGGATAAAAATCGGTACCACAAAGGCCAACAAAAAGGAATTTACCGTTGACCTGAACAAATACCCGAAATCAAAGTTCTATAAATTTGTGGTGGCAACTCCCAACAATCTGATTACAAAATGGATTTTTAAATAAAGACTTATTGGGCACCGACCGTCCTGTTCCTAACTATCAGAGGGTATTCCTGCTGCTGGGAATAGGATGGTTTATGCAGTCCCCGATATTCGTTTACCGATAATCTCATTTTTGCAACGACCTACATACAGCATACCATGAAACAACGTTTGGAATCATTAGACATCTTACGGGGTCTGGATCTTTTTATTCTGGTGTTTTTCCAGCCTGTATTCATGCGCCTGGCACAGGCGCAGCCGGAAGGCAACTTTTTACGACTCATTCAAGAACAGGTCTTTACCCATGTGGAATGGGAAGGACATCATTTATGGGATCAGGTCATGCCCTTGTTCTTATTCATGGCAGGAACTTCCATCCCTTATGCATTTGCCCGATATAAGGAAGAAAGACATTTCCCGAAGTCCGCCTTTTATCGCGTCGGCAAACGGATTGTCCTGCTCTGGATTTTCGGTGCCATCGTTCAGGGAAATCTTCTGGATCTTAATCCCGACACTCTTTATCTATACACAGATACTTTGCAAGCCATTGCCTGCGGCTACCTGTTCTCTGTGATTCTCTTTATGAATCTGTCAGCTAAAGGCATGCTGGCCGTCACCCTGCTTTGCCCCCTGATCTACACGGTCACGATGATGACAGGCGACGGATACCAGCCGGGCACCAATATGGCCGAACAAATCGACCGGATGATTCTCGGACGGTTTGTCTATGGTTCTTACGTTATGGACAACGGAGAAATCGTCTTTGCCGACTGGTATCACAACAGTTGGCTGTTAAGCTCGCTGAATTTCATTGCAACCACCATGAGCGGTGTGCTCACCGGAGTCATCTTAAAATCTCAGATGACCGGAAAGAAGAAAGTGCAGGTTCTGCTCTTCAGTGGCATCATCTGTCTGCTGGCTGCTTACGGTCTTTCTTTCGCAGAGCCGATTGTCAAGCGAATATGGACCAGTTCCATGACATTCCTGTCTTCTGGATTTTCCATTCTCCTGATGCTGTTCTTCTACTATTGGGTGGATATCCGGAAGAAAGGACGGTTCTTAAAGTGGCTGAAGATATATGGTATGAATTCCATTCTGGCGTACATGCTGTATAATACCATGAATCTGAATTCCCTGCTTCAGCAATGGTTACACGGTCTGGAACAGTTCACAGGGAAGTATTATCCTTTCGTTTTCGAATTGTGTTTTGTCTCTCTGATCTTCCTGATCCTGAGACACTGTTATCAAAAAGGTATATTTCTTAAAGTATAAAGAACAAAAACATGAAACAGCTATATACTCTCCTGATAGCCAGCCTCTGCACTTATCAGACGGCACAGGCAAAGGATTATATCAAATATAAGGATGCTTCTGTCCAGGTATCGGAACGCGTCGAAGACCTCATGGCGAGAATGACGCTCGATGAAAAAGTGGCCCAACTGATGCAGATGGGCAGCCACATGATTGTGCACGACGGGAAAGTGGATTTGGGCAAAATGAAAGCTATTTGCCAGAAAAACGGAATCGGATTTTTTGAAGGGATCACCCTCACCAGCGAAGAAGCCCACAGAATCATGAGCGAGGTGCAGCACTATATGATAGACAGTACCCGGTTGGGAATTCCGGTCTTTACCATTACCGAATCACTGCACGGTTCCGTGAACGACGGCGCAACGATCTATCCGCAGGCTATAGCTCTGGGCAGTACCTTCAACCCGGAGCTGGTTTATCAGATGACCGCCAATATCTCGGAAGAATTAAAAGTGCAGGGAATTACCCAGAGCCTGACACCCGTTGTCGATGTCTGCCGGGATTTACGCTGGGGCCGTGTGGAAGAATGTTTCGGCGAAGATCCTTTTCTGGTTCGCACGATGGGAGCCCATCAGGTGAAAGGATATATGGATCAGGGAATTTCGCCCATGCTGAAGCATTTTGGAGCCCACGGTAATCCTTCCGGAGGCCTTAATCTTGCATCCGTGCATTGCGGACAAAGAGATTTGCTTTCCATCTATCTCCAACCTTTTGAATATATCGTAAAGACCGTGAAGCCCTGGGCCGTCATGTCTTCGTATAATTCCTGGAACGGAGTGCCCAATTCTGCTTCCGAGTATCTGATGACGACTTTACTGAGAGACGAATGGGGTTTTCAGGGATACGTATATTCGGACTGGGGCTCCATCGACATGCTGGATTATTTCCATAAGACTGCACGAAACCGGGCAGAAGCGGCTTATCAGGCGTTCCATGCCGGACTGGATGTGGAAGCCGGAATCAACTGCTATCAGAACCTGAAGGGACTGGTAGCCTCTGGCTTGCTGGATATGGAGGATATTGATCGGGCGGTGCGTCGGGTATTAACCGCCAAATTTGAAATGGGACTGTTTGAATACCACTTTCCTACCGAAAAAGATTTCAAGAAGCATCTGCATACTCCCAAACAGGTGGCGCTGGCACGCAAACTGGCCGAAGAATCCATCGTCCTGTTACAGAACAACGAAAAACTTCTTCCTCTGGACATCCACAAACTGCAATCTGTGGCGCTGATTGGTCCTAATGCCCATCAAGTACAGTTTGGAGATTACACCTGGAGCAGAAGCAACGAAGACGGGGTTACCCTGTTGGAAGCCTTCAGGAAAAGAGCCAGAAATAAAATCCGGATAGAATACGCCAAAGGCTGTGACCTGCATACGGACACCACTTCTTATATTCCACAGGCTGTAAACATGGCCCAGAACTGTGATTTAAGTATTGTCATTGTTGGTTCGGCCAGCGCTTCCCTCTCCAGAGACTATTCCAATGTGACCTGTGGAGAAGGATACGACCTGTCGGACATGACACTGACCGGAGCGCAGGAGGAACTGATCAAGGCCATACATGCCACCGGAAAACCGGTTATCGTTGTCCTGCTGTCGGGAAAACCCTTCGCCATGCCGTGGGTAAAGGAAAATATTCCCACCATTCTGGTACAGTGGTATCCCGGAGAGCAGGGAGGCAATGCCTTGTATGATGTGCTGTTCGGGGAAGTAAACCCTTCCGGAAAACTCAACTACTCTTTCCCGAAAAGTACAGGAAACATGCCTTGTTACTATAACCATCTGCCCACAGACAGAGGATTTTACCACCAGCCGGGTAAACCCAACCAGCCGGGACGTGATTATGTGTTCGAAACTCCTGAACCTCTTTGGGCTTTCGGTCATGGATTAAGCTATTCTGAATTCGAGTACTGCGACATGCAAACGGACAAGGAAGAATACGATATGGACGACACCATACATATTGAGGTCAAACTCCGGAATCTGAGCGACATTCCCGGAAAAGAAGTCGTGCAGGTTTATGTCCGGGACCTGATATCCAGTGTGGTGACTCCGATTCAGGAACTGAAGGCTTTTTCCAAAGTAAATATTTCCGGAAAAGAAACAAAACAGGTAAATTTGTCCATACCGGTACACGATTTGGGACTGTATAATCAGGCCATGAAATATGTGGTAGAACCGGGCGAATTCGAAATACAGGTTGGCGGCGCATCCGACAAGATTGCTTTACGGAAAAAAATCGGTGTGACTCTTCATAAAGAAAAAAAGATCAATCTGGAAAAACAGGAAAACACAACCCGAAAAATCAAAAAAGAAAAAATAACGGTTTCGGGATATGTACGCGACGTGCAAGCCAACCCGGTAGAAAATGTCCGAATCGAGAGTGAGGGACAAAGTGTATCTACCGATTCGGACGGATTCTATCAGATAACGACCTACTCTACGGCTACTCTGCTCGTAAAAGGACAACACATAGAATCCAAGAAAATACCTGTTCAGGGCGAAGCAAACATCAATATTGAAATCGTAAGAAAGAAATAGAACTTACAGAATCTTAAATGTATGGATCATGAAAATACTGAAAATATCTTTGCTGTGCACCTCGCTGTGGGGAGCCAACGGCGCTTATTCAGAAAACATTCCGGCCTATAAAGACCGGCATCAGCCCATAGAAGTCCGCGTCCATGATCTGCTGAAACGGATGACTCTGGAGGAAAAGATTGCGGAACTGAACCTCATGCCTTATTATACGCAAAGGGATTCCCATATCAGAAATCTGATTAAGCAGGGTAAAGTCGGTGCCTTACTCAAAGCCAACGGAGCCGCATTGAACCGTTCCCTGCAAGAAATCGCCATAAAAAACAGTCGCCTGAGCATTCCGCTGATATTCCATGAGGATGTCATTCACGGATACCGTACCCTCGCACCAATACCCCTGGCAGAATCCTGTAGCTGGGACACGGTTCTGGTACGGAAAAGTGCTGCCGCAGCAGCTCTGGAGGCCACAGCCGCCGGGATCCAGCTGACCTATGCCCCTATGGTCGATGTATCCAACGACCCGCGCTGGGGACGCATCATGGAAACTTCCGGAGAAGACGCATTTCTGGGAGCCGCTATGGCTACGGCACGTGTCCGAGGATTTCAGGGGGACGAACTGAACGACCAGCATACTCTGGCTGCCTGTGTCAAGCATTTTATCGGTTATGCCGCTCTTCTGGCCGGACGGGATTATCTCAACACGGATTTCTCTTATCGGGATCTTAAAGAACGCTATCTGCCGCCCTTCCAGGCTGCTGTAGATGCCGGAGTATCTTCTGTAATGTGTTCCTATACTTCTTATGACGGAGAACCGGTCACGATGAATCATAAGATAAACACGGAACTGCTCCGGAATGAAATGCAGTTCAAGGGATTATACATGAGCGACTGGTCGACATTGACTCATGCAGTTGAAGAAGGGGCAGCCGAAAACGGACGCGAATCTTCACGACGGGGAATGCAAAGCGGCGTAGATATGGACATGACTTCCGGCCAATACTCAAAATGGCTCAAGGAACTTGTGCTTGCAGGAGAAGTCGATTCTTCACTGATCGACCAGGCTGCCGCAAGGGCGCTGGCTCTGAAATTCAAGACCGGACTGTTTGACAATCCATATCTTTATTTTGACACGAAAAAAGAAAAGGAAATCATCGGTTCGCCCGCCATCAGACAAACCATGCTGGATATGGCCCGCGAAAGCATGGTTCTGCTGAAAAACGAGTCGTCCGTACTGCCGCTTTCCGGAAAAGAAAAAATAGCGCTCACCGGACCGTTTGCCAATATTCAAACCGACCTGATGGGCTCATGGACCATGAAAGGCCGTGCCGAAGAGGTCATATCCGTATGGAACGGTTTCTGCAAAAAGCTTCCTCAAGAGCAACTCATCCATGCCGGATGCGCGTGGAACGGAGTAACACCGGAATATCTGGCCACATTAAAAGAACAGGTTAAAGAGGCTCAGGTGATTATTGCCTGTATCGGAGAATTTTCTTTCAACATCGGCGAAGCGGTAACCACCGGAAAGCTGCAAATACCGGAAGAGCAAATAAAAATGCTTCAAGTCCTGAAAAGTACCGGAAAGCCCGTCATAGCTGTGCTGTTTAACGGTCGCCCTCTGGTCGTAGACGAGATTCTGAAATCCTGCGACGCTCTGCTGGAAGCCTGGTATCCAGGAACGATGGGTGGAGAAGCTGTTGCCTCTTTGCTGCTCGGTGAGGAATCTCCGTCGGGCAAACTGACACAAACTTTTCCACGGCACGCCGGACAAGTGCCCATCGCCTATAATTTCAGAAGAAGCTTTGGCCGAATCGAACATAACGACTTGGGAAAAGGTCCTCAATTTCCTTTTGGCTTTGGACTGACTTACACGACATTTGCCTACGGAGAACCGACCACCGACCGCAAGGAATATACTCCCGGCGACACGGTCCGAGTAAGGATAACGGTGCAGAATACCGGAAAGAAAGCAGCCAGAGAAATCGTACAACTATACATTCGTGACGAAGTTGCCACCATCGTTCCCCGAGAAAAGGAACTAAAAGGGTTTGCCTCCGTAAAACTACAACCCGGTGAAAGCAAAGAGATCCGGTTCGAACTTCCTTCCGAATCCTTTATGATCTGGAACAACCAGATGGAAAAAGTCTTAGAACCGGGCTCTTTTAAGATTCTGACCGGAAGCAACTCTGAGGACCTTCAATCTACAAAAATCAAATTCAAATAAAAACTTGCTGAAAAATCATTTAGAATATGAATCTGAACAGCAACCACCCAATAAAAAGAAAAATCGGCTTTTATGCCGGATTATTTATGCTGGCTTTTGCTGGCAATAATATGCCCGCAGAGGCCAGAGACCAGATACGCCCTGTAAAAAAACTGATGGAAAGAGTTCTGAATACTTCAGGAAAAAAACTGCCGGTTTCGCTGAAACTGAAAAACGGCTGCCAGGACTCCACATACTATTCGTATCAGGTGAAAAACGGCAGACTTTACCTTGAAGGAAACGCTCCGGTATCTTTATGCCGCGGCCTTTATGCTTTCCTCAAACAAGAAAAGTGCGGTGTCTATTCCTGGTCGGGCAACAATCTACGTTTCCCCGAAATCCTGAATCCACAAGCATCGCAAAAGGTTGTTTCTCCCTTTGCCAACCATTATTATTTCAATGTATGCACCTACGGATACTCCATGCCCTACTGGAATTGGGAACGCTGGGAAAAGGAAATAGACTGGATGGCTTTACACGGTATCAACATGCCACTGGCCCTGGTGGGTTACGAAGCCATCATTGCCCGCGTATGGAAAAAGATGGGACTCACCGACGAGGAAATCAACGAGTATTTTGTCGGTCCGGCTCATTTGCCCTGGATGAGAATGGGTAATGTGAGCGGCATTGACGGTCCTCTTAACGAAGACTGGCACCAACAACAAATAGAGTTGCAGCACAAAATCCTGAAGCGTATGCGTGAACTGGGTATGAAACCTATCTGTCCGGGATTTCCGGGATTCATTCCCAAGGCGTTCCAAAGAATTCATCCGGAACTGAAAATCATTGAAACACACTGGGGAGGAGCCTTCAACAACTGGATGGTGTCTCCACAGGAACCCCTATTTCAGGAAATAGGAACCGCCTTTATTCAGGAATGGGAGAAGGAATTTGGAGAGTGTGGCTATTATCTGGTGGACAGTTTCAACGAAATGGATATCCCATTCCCCGAGAAAGGAAATCCGGAACGCTATGCAATGGCGGCATCCTATGGAGAGAAAGTGTATGAATCCATCAAACGGGCCAATCCGGATGCCGTGTGGGTGATGCAGGGATGGATGTTCGGATATCAAAGATATATCTGGGACTATGAAACACTGGGTGCCCTGGTTTCCAAGGTGCCAGACCAGAAAATGCTTTTACTCGACCTGGCTGTGGACTACAACAAGCACTTTTGGCACTCGGAGGTGAACTGGGAATATTACAAAGGCTTCTACGATAAACAATGGGTCTACAGTGTTATCCCCAACATGGGAGGCAAGGTGGGCATGACCGGTGTGCTGGATTTTTATGCCAACGGACACCTCGAGGCTCTGAGTTCTCCGAACAAAGGCAACCTGATTGCTCACGGCATGGCTCCCGAAGGCATAGAAAACAACGAAGTGATTTATGAGCTGATTACCGATGCCGGCTGGAGCAAACAGCATATCGACGTGAAGCAGTGGCTGAAAAATTACTCGGAAAACCGCTATGGCAAGGCTCCGAAAACCTTGATGACCGCTTGGGACTATCTGCTGAAGTCCTGCTATGGCACCTTTACTGACCATCCCCGTTTCAACTGGCAGTTCCGCCCGGGAAATGTAAAGAACGGCTCCATCTACATCAACGAAGACTATTTCAAAGGACTGGAATACTTTGCAAAAGCATCGGATGAACTGTCCGGCAGTCCTTTGTACCGGAACGATCTGGAAGAAATGGCGGCGCACTATCTGGGAGGAAAAGCCGAGATTCTGACGAAAATGATTGATCAGGAATATCTGCTGGGCGACACGTTGCAGGCACTGCAACTGCAAAAACGTTTTGAACATGTATTGACAAGCATGGACTCTCTGCTCAGCCAACACCCTACCCTGCGACTGGACCGCTGGGTGGACTTTGCCACTCAAGCCGCAAAAAACGACGAACAGAAAAAACAGTATGAAATGAATGCCCGCCGCATCGTTACCATCTGGGGACCGCCGGTTGACGATTATGCGGCACGTATCTGGAGCGGACTCATCAAGAACTACTATCTGAAAAGATGGCAGAACTATTATGCCTCCAGACAGTCGGGCCAACCGTTTGATATGGCGGCCTGGGAACGTAATTGGGTGGAAAACAATCAGGATGCCCAAACCAATATCGTTCCATTTGATGTCGTTGGCTTTGCCAAAGCCAGAATCAGTCAGACAAAAGATATTTCGGACAAAAACCTGAAGCTGAACCGCAAGAACATGGTGGGCATTTGGAACGTATCTCCAAAGAGTTCCAAAGAATTTACCTGGAACATTCCAGCCAAGAGTTTGGAACAGATGAAAGGCATTTCTATCGAAACAATCAAAGGAAACGGTTCAATCAAGGTGTCCGGATTTACTTTGGAAGCCGACGGAAAAATCGTAGCCTCATCGGACCTTGTCAAGAACATCAAAGCTGGAGAAACAGGTACTTATGAAATAAAACTAGATGCAAATCTGAAGGCCAACAACAGCTGCATCCTGAAAATAAAGATAAGTGCCCCTGAAAATTGTGCCGGAATCGTCTTTTTGCCGTAAAGAAACATGAAAAATAAAATCTTATTATACTGCTGTATCTTGTGCCTGCAAGTTCAGGCACAAGATTATCAGGGCGTTGATGAGTTTGCCCTTACCGATACAAGAGTATCGGGCATCATTGATGATAAACTTCCTCCCATGGCCATTCCGGCTACGGAGGAAGAGCGGACGCAATTTCTGAAAAGAAACTCTACGGAAAGTTTCTATATATTCCCGGAGACAAGAGACTATCCCATTGAGCTTTTCCACACCATCCCCCAAAGATGGGCCAATAGTACCACAACATCGAGAACCGAACTGAAAGCTGAAGTAACCCCGGGCGAATATTATGTTTTCCAATTGGGAGTATACACTCCTCACACACCGGTCACCATCACCCGATATGAAGAAAAGGGACTGACAGACCTGACCTGCTACAATATGGAGGGTTATTCCAATCTGGGAACATTTTTTCAAAAGGAGATAAACATTGCCCAAGGAGACGTTCAGCCTCTGTGGTTCGGTATGCCAATACCGGAAAACCAATCCAAGCCTATCAAAGGAAAAATATCGCTTATAACTTCTGAAGGGAAAAAGCAGACGGTAAAAATCACACTGACTCCCAATCAGAAAAAGGCTGAGAACCAGGGATTGAATGATGATTGGCGCCTGTCCCGCCTCAAATGGCTGAATTCACGAATAGAACAGAACGAAGAAGTTACAGCCGGATTCCAGGCTATAGCCTACAACAACCAGCTTATTTCCATCACAGGACGTGATATTGAATTAGCCTCGTCAGGATTTCCAAAGGCTATTGACAGCTACTTCGACTCCGGTAACATGAAACTGAAGCCCCAGAAGGAGCCGATTCTTTCTGAAGATATCTGTTTTGAAATAGAAACCGAAGAGGGGAAACTGATTGAATTACAGTATGGCAAACTGAAAATAACCCAAAAGACCCCGCGACGGATTCAGTGGGAAGTAACACACCAGTCTGAAATCCTGTCCATGCAGATTCTTGGAGAAGCCACTTGCGAAGGCTTTATGGACTATCAGGTCAAGGTTACCCCTAAAAAGGATATGCGCATTAAGGATATCCGTCTCAAAGTTCCGATGACAGCGGAAAAATCCCTGTTCATGATGGGAATGGGAAAAGAGGGAGGATACCGCCCCGCAAACTGGCTGTGGAAATGGGATGAAGAGAAGAGCCAGGATATGGTCTGGGTGGGCGGCATAAACGGTGGTCTTGCCTTAAAATTAAAGGATGAGCACTATAAGAAACAGTTGGTCAATATTTACTACCCGTACGGAAAGCTGAATCTGCCGCAATCCTGGTGCAATGATTCTCAAGGAGGATGCCGCATACAGTCCCAGGAACACAATACCGTGATTCAGGCTTACTCCGGAAAAAGACAGCTCCGAAAAGGCGAAAGTCTGAACTTTAATTTTGAACTGCTCATCACTCCTTTCAAGACTCTGACTACTCAGGCGCTCTTCAAGGAAAGGTTTTATCAGAACTCCAACGAAGACAAAGCGGACAATTATCTGAAGAATGCAGATCAGGTAGGTGCCAACATCATCACCATACACCATAAGAAGGACCTCAATCCTTTCATCAACTACCCCTATCTGAGTGATAACGCTCCGCGACTGAAACAATATGTGGATACAGTGCATGCGGCCGGAAAACGGTTGTGCCTTTACTACACCACCCGGGAACTGACCGTAAACACTCCGGAGATATGGGCATTCAGAAGTCTGGGGCCGGAAATCATCTTCCCGGGAGCCGGAAAGGATATCCGTACCGTAATCAATCCCGACGGGCCTCATCCGTGGTTGAACCAGAGATTTCAGGAGAATTTCATCCCAGCCTGGAGATGCAGTATTCAGGAAGGCCGGTATGCCGGCAAGCAGGACTTGTCTGTCATTACCACTCCGGAATCGCGACTGGATAATTTCTTCCTGGAAGGGCTGGACTGGCTTTGCAAGAATACGGAAATAGACGGAATCTATCTCGACGGTACGGCACTAGACCGAAACGCCTTGCGAAGAGCCCGTAAGATTCTGGACAAGACCCGCCCGTCGGCCCTCATCGATGTGCATATCTGGAACAATTTCCGTGAGAAAGGATGCTATGCCAACGGAATCAATCTTTATATGGACCTGCTTCCCTTTACCGACCATTTATGGATTGGAGAAGGACGTTCGTATGACAAGATGCCGGACTACTGGTTGGTTGAGATGTCGGGAATACCTTTCGGAGTTCCGTCGCAGATGCTGAATCAGGGAGGAAACCGCTGGCGGGGTATGGTATTCGGACTGACGAACCGCCCCGGATGGTATGGTCCCACTCCCAAGTATATATGGCAGTTTTGGGATGAACACCGCATTTCGGAAATGGAGATGTACGGATTCTGGCACAAAGAAGTACCAGTGCATACGGACAACAGTCTGCTCTATGCCACAGCCTACTACTCAAAAGATGAAGTCATTATTTCCGTTGCCAATTGGGACAATGAATCACATGTAGGAAGATTGTATGTGGACTGGGAGAAGTTGGGCTTCAATTCGAATGAGGTAACCTGTAAGATACCTTACATCAAGGAGTTTCAGGAAGAAAAAGACATTGACCTGAATGCACCGCTGAAGGTGAAGGGAAAGGAAGGATACCTGATTGTTATCAGACGGAAATAAAAACAGTTGTTCATTTCAACACCAAATATGGAAATATGAAAATTTACCATCTAATACTAGCACTCCTATTCCTGTGGCAACCGATGGTCGCTGCACAGGATACAGATGACCTGGATTTGTCAGCCTTAATCGAACCGGCTGACACTTCCCGGTTTGTCAAGGACAGCCAATACTTTAACTGGTGTAGTTCCATCATCCGGGACAAACAGGGAACCTACCACCTGTTCTATTCCAGATGGCCCAAGAAATATGGCTTTTTTGCCTGGCTCACCCACTCGGAAATAGCGCACGCCACCGCCCGGCAACCGGACGGTCCTTATCAGGGAGCAAAAACAGTCCTGCAAGCCCGCAAAGGACACTGGGATCAGATTACCGCGCATAATGTACGGGTGAACCGATTCAACAACCGTTACTACCTGTACTACATCTCTACCAACAGCGATACCGTAAAGCTGAACGAGAAGCGACTCCAGGAAATCGCACGCACGGGGTATTCGCATCCCTATTGGAATCTGTTGCGCTCAAACCAGCGCACCGGTGTGGCCGAGGCATCTTCCCTGTACGGTCCTTGGGAACGAAAGGAGAAACCCATGATCGAACCTCACGGTCCCATTTATACCGTGACGGTAAACCCCTCGGTGTGTCAAGGCAAGGATCAGAGATATTATCTGATAGTCAAAGGCGACAACCAACCATCGGGCAAACGTCATCTGATTCAGGCTGTGGGCACGAGCGACAGCCCTACCGGCCCGTTTGTGTTGGAAGATAAGCCGGCCTTTGCCGACATTCCTACAGAAGATGTATGCAGCTGGTATGACAAAGAACGCGAACGCTTCTATGCGCTGTTTCATGCACACGGCGGTAATTTTATCGGACTGATTACTTCTACGGACGGTATTCACTGGAAAAAGGCACGGCATTATGTCGTGTGCAAAAAAGAAATCCCTTTGACGGACGGCACCATTATGAAAGTGGACCGGATGGAACGCCCGTTCCTGTATCTGGAAAACGGTAAACCGACGATGCTTTCCTTCGGCGTGAAAAAAGGAAATAATGCCTTCATCGTTTTCTTTAACCTAAAACAAACAACCCAATAATCATCAATATGAGAGCAACATCATTATTCGGTCTGGCCGCGCTGATGCCGGCCGCACTCTTCGGACAAAGCCAACAGGAACGCCCGAACATTGTGATTATCGAAGCCGATGACCTGGGATTCGGCGATCTGAGCTGCTACGGAGCAACCGCCCTCAAGACTCCGGGAATGGACCGTCTGGCCGAGGAAGGATTGCGTTTTACTGACGCTTTCTGCACGGCCGCCACTTCTACTCCGAGCCGGTACTCTCTGCTGACGGGAAAATATCCGTGGAGCAACAAAGACGCCAAAATCCTGCCGGGAAATGCCGCGCTCATCATCAACACGCAACAAATCACACTGCCCAAGGTTCTGAAACAGGCAGGATATGCCACCGGAGCCGTTGGCAAATGGCATCTGGGACTGGGCGACAGCAGTGTGGACTGGAACGACCGGATTTATCCGGGAGCCCGTGAAGTGGGCTATGAATACTCTTTTATTCAGGCCGCCACAAACGACCGGGTGCCATGCATCTTTATTGAAAACGGTAAAGGTGTGAACCTGGACCCCAAGGACCCCATTTACGTAAGCTACAAACGGAATTTCCCAGGAGAACCTACCGGAAAAGACAATCCCGAACTGCTGCGGATGCACCCCAGCGTAGGCCATGGCGGCTCTATCGTAAACGGAGTGCCGAGAATCGGTTTCCAGACGGGTGGCAAGAAAGCACAATGGAAAGATGAGGATATGGCCGAACTGTTCCTCAACAAGGCAAAAGACTTTCTGAAAGAGCATAAAGACGAACCATTCTTTCTGTACTATGGCCTTCATCAGCCTCATGTTCCCCGCGTTCCTAATGAGCGCTTTGCGGGAAAAAGCGGTATGGGCCCGCGCGGAGACGTGATTCTCGAAGCCGACTGGTGCGTGTCTGAATTCCTGAAAGAAATGGACCGGCTGGGACTGACAGAAAATACTCTGGTGATACTGACCAGCGACAACGGACCGGTTCTGGACGACGGTTACAAGGATCAGGCCGAAGAGCTTATAGGTAACCACAAGCCGGCCGGACCCTATCGGGGATGGAAAACAACCCGCCTGATGGGCGGCACCTGCATCCCGTTCATCGTGCGATGGCCTAAAGTGGTCAAGCCGGGTGTTTCAGACAAGCTGGTGTGCCAAATGGATCTGCTGGCTTCGCTGGCGGCACTGACCGGACAAAGTTACTCCGACCGCACCGACAGTCAGAACACACTGCCTGTCTTTCTGGGACAAGCGGGAAACGGACGTCAGGAACTGGTCATTGAAGGCATGTTCGATTACGCCTTCCGTCAGGGCGACTGGGTCATGTTGCCTCCTTATCCGGGAAAGAACAAAGAATATGAACTGTATAACATTAAAGAAGATCCAATGCAACAGAACAATCTGGCTGACAAGGAAAGAAAAAGACTGCGCCAGATGATGATGCGCTTTGAACAGCTGAAGCGCGAAACCCAAAAGATTACCGATTTCTAAAACCATCCTGATGAATGAAACATTTCATTGAAATCATCTGAAAAAATCATCAGGATGTTTTTCCGAAGCATCCCAACAAAAGAAAGGGGCAGCCTGGCATGATGCCAGGCTGCCCCTTTGTCTTATTCAATGAAGCGGGTTATTCAATCACCAGTTTCTTATATTCCTGTGCATTTCCATACTGGATGAGCACCTGATATTCTCCCTTCTTCAAGTCCTGAATGTCAATCAGGAAAGGAGATTCATAGCGCACCGCCTTGACCAGACGTTCCTTCTTGTCGAAAATCAGCACCTTGGCTGTTTCTGAGGTCGGCAGTGTGATGCGGATACCCGAACGGTTCGGATTGAATGTAATTCGGCTTTGTTCCAGCTCATACTGATAATTCATGGCCAGATCATTACGGGTCTTAGGCTCGAATTTCACGTCAAACTTCAAAATGTTGCCCTTGATTCCATCGGCCGGCTTGATGTAAACCGGCACCTCGCTGCCAGGCTCTACTTCATAAAAGTTCATATTCACTCCGAGCATTCCGTTCTGCTCCTTGTTTAAATCCAGCGTAACATTGTCGAAGGTAAAGGTCACAGTCACCGGATCATTATTCGGATTATCGTCAGAGCGGGACACACCCATGATATAACCCTTATTGGCCAATACAGCAGGCTTGCTCAAGCGCGTCCACGCAGTCTTGTCTGGGCTCTCCGCACGCTTCTTCGTGTTGTATTCCAGCACATAAAAAGCCTTGTTTCCAGTATTGTAGGCATAGCCCAGTTCCTCCAGATTGGTGATCTTGCTCAAATCGGCATTGCTGGGGAAAGAAATGAAATTCCACTCACCCGGCACAAAAGTGTACTGAAGAACCAGTTTGCCAACACTGGCACTTCCATTCTCCACACTAAGCTGACCAACCGACTCCTTATCACCCTTCACAATGATCTCACTGATTTCCTCGTTCTCATGAAGCACATAGACTTCTTTACTGTCTACCACCTTCTTTCCTGATACCGTAAAACGGCAACGGTATATATCACTGGGCTTGAACTGTTCGTTACCAGGCTGGAACGCCTCGACCTCAATATAATCATCCAAAGGAATCTTTGTGACATCTAACACAGAACCGCTCAGAGTAGCGTACTCTGTTCCATGTACCAAACGATATTGTATCGGTAATCCGGAACTGGCTTTAGCCGTCAATGTGTACTTAAACGGCCGGTTTTCATCCAGATTCATTTCCGTCATCCAGTCAATAGTCTGTGCCTGACCGCCTGATTCCTTCAGATATACCCGAGGAAGGGCGAATACCATGATATCTCCATCATTATCTTTATCAAAAATATCTCCGGACATTTCAATTTTGGTAGCACCCTTTATTGCCGTCTCAAAAATACGCGTATAAGGCGGAGGAGCTGTTGAAGAAAAGAAGCCCGGCGCATACATCACATTTTCTTCTTTTACTTCGCCATTCACAGTGAAAGTAAAACGCACATCTCCATTTTCAGACCAGGTCTGCGTATCGAATGTAGCGACTCCATATTCAGTATGTAACAAGTCATAAGGAGAATCTTCGGAGAAAGAGAATACAATACTACCATTTGCACAATTTACCAAGGCTTTATAGTAGGTGGTACGGTTAAAAGGCAATCCCCACGCAGGATCATATCCATAACATATATCGACCAATGGTTCTCTTTTCGGATAATCCGTTGTAGCAGTGGTCCATTTCACATCAGATCCCAACCAATCGAACCAGCGACCGGTCGTTTCTTCGTATTTATGGCTGTAAAACTCTGTACCGTCCGACAAGCCTAAAACGATCTGATAGGCGTAATTATTCTCCGTTTCGTTCTTGGGGATATTGACAAAGAAATAATTGCCATTCTGAAAACCGGTAGTTTCTTGTGTCGTTTTTTCACCTTTGACCATATCAAAGAGAATCAAGGAAATGCTTTGCACCTGCTCTCCTGCCTCCAGTTCAAAACAAACAACTTTGCCATCTGGAGAATTTACAGCCCCGATTAATTGGGGGTCACGGGCCACCAAGTGCCCGGACCATCCCAAAAACAAAAGTAACAAATATATATATGCTCTTATTTTCATTTTACTACGATCTTATGTGAATACTCAGTTTGTGCCGAACGAACATAAAGCACATAGCTTCCAGACTTCAGGCGCACAGAAAGACTCTCTTGTGTAGTCGGCAGATACATGATGCGACGACCAGCCACATCGAATACTTCGATGACGCTCTTACCCTCCAGTCCGCTAATCGTACACATTCCGTTCTCTCCGACTTGAATGTTCTGCTTCTGCTCTTCCGGAGTTTCTATTCCGGTTTCCTCGTCACCCACGGACAGGATCAGGGCAAAGCGCGTGTTGGCCTCAGCCACGGCATCTACCTGGAAACGATAGTTGCGACCGCTCTGCAGGTCATGACGCACCTTCAGTTTCTTGTCATACAACTGTACCTTGTCTGTAAATACCAGACCTTCCTGCTGAGACAATGCCAGCTCAAAGGTACCGGTATGGGTAAGTTTCAGCTGCAATGGTATCTCAATCTGATGACTGCCCACCACATTGACCGACAGACTCTTTCCAGATGCCTGTGTGGCGATTTCGTTGGTCTGACCATTCAGGCCACCCCACATCTTCACGGCATCTTCGCCAAACTGATAAGCATCTTCTGCATCGCGCATCACGCGCACCTGAGTACAGTCATACTCTTTCTTATCCTCAGAAAGCAATGACAAACGGATAGCAGTAGCATCATTCATACGATAATGACTGAATACCCGGCGGTTTATATTCGGGTTCTTAGCCTCTGGCGTAATTGTCAGAGTGGCTCCCTGCTGCTTTGTCTGAATGAAGAACGGCTGCAAGGACTTGAGCTGCTGCGTCGGGTCGTAGTTCTCAATCATATCCCAAACACGATAGGTATCGGTCTCAGGCTCGTACTGGTACATGTACTTCAGCACATAAGACTCATCAATCACGACATTTTGCGGTTTCGTCAGGTTCAAATTATGCAGATAAGGATTACCTACCAAATTCCATCCCTCGTCTTCCGGATTGGCAGACGGATGATATTCCAAATGGTCTTTTATCGTCACCGCATAGTTGGCCATCAGATTTCCAATTTGCGTATTCGTATTTACTTTCAGTTTTGAGCCTGAATCGAACTCCGTAACAAACGGAACACCTTCCTTCAGAATACCTTGCAGCAAATCTACCTGCACATGGAACTGTCGATGCACAGTATCTATCACAATCTGAGATTCATTTTCAATCTTCTGCTGGTTCTCCAACAAAGAAAGCTGAATGACAGGTTCCAAAGCCACCTTGAAGCTGAGTGTGGTATTCTCTGATACTCCAGCCAGGCGCAATGTAACCGGATTCTCGGCAAACGGATCCAGAGCCGAACGGTCGATAGTGACAAGCATCTCATCCTGCGGATGATTCTTGATATCCAAGGTATCATTAAGCTTCACATAGGCCTGTTCTACCGCAGTAAGAAGTACCTGTGCATTATCGTTGCTTGAAAGTACGTCAGTCTTAACCATAAACTGATTTTCACCTTCTTTCAGAATCACAAGGTCACCTTCCTTGATTGCGTTGGTTCCTGTACGGTCGTAGGCAGAAAGAGCCACCTTCACCGGCTTATCCTGTACCTGAGTATTCGTCATCAGCATGAAATCTACAGATCCATTGATGATATTACCCGGAATCTCAAAGACAGCCTTTCCTGCTTCTACAGATGCTGCTTCGATATAGCTGCTATACTCCGTCTGTCGTCCCATCGGGCGCAAAGCCAACGTGATGTGATCACCGGCAGCAATCTGATCCGGAGAATTCACAATCAGGCGCACGGTTTCTGAAGCCGTAAAGCCCGGCAAATTGCTAAAGGTCAGGGCATAGTGACGGTTCACCAACGGGAACAGTTCCGGATGCTCGGCACTGGTACTGTTGTAAGCAGAACCATTGAAGAATGCAAACATGCAACGTGTTTTCTTATTCGACGGCTGCTCCAGGAAGAAAGTCTGCCCGTTTTCGGTATCAGCTGTTTCCTGAACCAATTCACGGGTCGGATTATACAGGCTTCCCATATTCTGTTCCTGACGGACAGTACCCAAATTGGTCATCGGCAAACCGCTTACACGATCAATAACCTGTCCGGAAGCCGACAGCGAATCCATATCCACATAAGCCAACAGACTTTCTGCATTCAGTTTCGGTGCGTGGTACATATACTGGCGAATCTCATCGGCCGACAAGGTACGTCCCCAGATAGACACCTGATCAAAAGCACCGTTGAAACGACGGTCGTTGCGAGAATCTACTCCCAACATCAGCATGGATTCAATCTGAGCCGAAGCTGGTGCGAGTTTATTGTGATATTCCATTCCGTTAAGATAGATGCGCACTCCATCCGGAGCCACAGACATAGCTACATGCACCCAACGTCCCACATCGGCAGTAGTAAGGGTGAAGCTTGACTTCCATCCATAATATCCGTCATTCCAGTGGAATCCCAGATTTCCGCCAGACAAATGCAAACCACAAACCTTGGAACCGCCCGAACGGCTAAAGATCAATGGATTCACACCCGAGAACAGATTGGCATTATCTATGCGCACCCATCCCATAAAGGTCATCTGGTTCGTACCGTTCAGTTTCTGAGGCAGAGACGCATTCTCAAAGATCATACCTCCGCTGGTTATCGTCGAAGCATTACCCACATTCTCCGGCATAACCTTATTGATAACCTTCACAGATACCGGAATCATACGGCCATCCTGTCCAATCAGACGGTCGCTGACTTCGACGGCATCACCAACACGGCGCATATCTACAGAAACAGTTCCTTCGGCCACATCATTCTGGAAATTGAAAGCATCATTGATAATCAAGTATCCTTTCTCCGATGTTATCTTATAGGTTCCGGTAGGTTCTGACAAACCGGCAATAGCCTCCGCTCTAAGCTTGAACTGAGTTTCATTCTTGTCATAGACAACCAGCGTGTTATCCCAGCTGGCATCTCCAACAGCAACCTCTATAGCCGCCTTGTTCTTCAAGATCACCAACTGACGTCCCTGTATCGTAGACATTGGAATTCCACGGGCTACAAACTGTCCGGTAGAAGCATCCTTTTCCAGGACAGCCAACTTATTCCAAGCCACAGAATCTGCATAAAAATCAGATGCATATAACGTGTAACGCTGTGAATCGTCCAAAGCCTGCGGGAAATACAGATCAGCCTGAATACCTTCCTTCACCGTGCCAAAAGAACGGATCTGGTAAATGTCCGAAGCGACCTCATAATATTTTGAATCCACTCCGGCATACTGTGTGCTGCCCTGCAAGTCATATTCGTATGCAGCCAATGTGCCCAACTGATCGTACTGATCCATGTGAAGCTTTAACAGCTGCTTGCTGCCGCTGGCAAAGGTTACATCTGATGCAGCCTCCTTCAGGTCGGCCCAACGGGCTGCGACTCCTATCGGCATAGCGACATAACTGGTCACCGCACGGGTGCGCACGCGCATCCCCTGACGCGAGAAGAGTTCCTGCTCGGCATCCAGCTTTCCGGCATTGAAATCCTGATAGTAGAGCAAATCATCCTCATGTCCCGGATCGTGTGAATACATAATCCGACGGATCTCATCAAGGCCATAAGCTGATTTCCAGATTCGCAGTTCATCCACGGCTGCCTTGATGGCTCTACGCTCATAACCATCGGCAAACAAAGACAGATACAAGGAAGAGTTCAGGGTATGCTTCGGCAAGATACGGGCCTGCTGGGCTGTTGTATTGCCATTCAAAAACAGAACCACATTACCATCGCGATCCTGACTCAATGCCACATGGTTCCACTTGTTTTTCTGGAACGAACCAATGACCAGATTGCTCTGCTGCGTAAATCCTTGCTCATAACTTGGCTGGTTAACCATATTGGCCGGAGCATAACGGAACTTCAACTGTCCGTTCTCCAGAAGAATGGCCCACCCTCTTGTGTCACGCTCAAAATCTACCGGACGGTTAGCCAGAATGACCCCGTCGCTTTCTGCATTTACCCAGAAATCAATCGTAAAATCATTATAGAAATAGTCCACATAGCCCAAATCAACACGGCCGTTTCCATCCGAATAGAGGGCCTTGCCTGCCTTCGAAGCATAAACCGGAGTGGCCACGTCTTTCTGACGCGAAGCATCCGGAACTACGAACTCAGCCGAAGTAGTGCTTACATCCGGTGACTCGCGCAAAGTCAGTTTCAGCTGCACTCGGTCTCCCGGATTCAAACGGGCAGTCAGATACTGATAAGGAACAGGCTGCTCTACTCCATTCACGGTCCAAGTATACTCATAATACATCGGAATGGTCCATTTGGTATCTATACCAATGGTCTTACGTCCTGCTACATCCGAAATTTCTTTCAAAGCAAAACCATTTGTAAAGAAGCGGTCGGCAGGATGCTCCAGGTCGGCAACCCAGATACCTCTTCCGTAGTCATGCATCACCATCTCCTGAGTGGTGTAGTTGATCAGTGCGCTTCCATACTCCAACGGATTATAACCATCCATCCACAAACGCCAGCTATTGCTTCCGTTTTCCAGCAAGTAAATACCCGCACTTCCACAGTAATACAGATCACCCGATCCTTCATGGAAAAGCAAACCCTTACAGCCGATTGATGAAGGAAGCCCTGTATTGATTTCTTCAACAACATGGGTCTCTGCATTAATCTTGAATACCTTACCGTTATTCTGTCCCAAATAAACGATATTCACATCATTCGGGTCTGTTGCAATCTTACAGTTGGCATATTTTGCATTAACCAGACCACTGCTTACATTGACCTTTACCGTCTGGAAAGTATTTCCATTATCCGTAGAACGGACTACTGTATTATTCTTGTTATAGACATAAAGCACAGAAGTACCATCCTTACCACGGCTCAACGCAAAGTCGTTGGCTCCAGCACCAGCACCAGTATCATCTGCTGTATTGGCTGAGATGTTGATTGGAGTACGGCCAAAGTCCTCAATACGATAAAAAGAGCCACCGTCCTGATTGTGCATCAGATACCAGTTACCGGTACATACATCGGCTTTGGTATAGCCTGCACGCCATGAACCGAAATCAATACCATCCAGACCACCGCCACCACTACCAGAGAAGTAGCATGTACCGCCATACGGATTGATAAAGGCTTCGGTTCCTTCGTAACCTCTCCAGTTCTCCCAACGGCCATATTTATAAGTCTGCACGTCTACGTCCTGAGTATTACCCAACATCACCTGATCGCCAAACTCATTGACCTTAATAGAATAATGCAACTGATTACCCATCGGACCATTGATATTGGTCCACTGATGACCATTGATATTTTCGTCAATCATCAATACTCCAGAATCTGATCCACGGAATACGCGACCACTCGGATGAGACACAATACAGTGATTATCGGCATTATGACGCGAACTGGTCGTAACATAATAATTTCCATTCGTATATTTAGCCTTCAAACGGTTACCCCAGGCATATTCCCAGAAGTTTTTTCCGCCATCCGTACTGATAGCCGAACTCATGGAACATCCGTAAAGACGCTGCGGATTCTTGAAGTTTACTCCAAAGCCTCCGAGCCATCCCCAGGGAGATTCGTTACCGAATGCCAGACCGGAACCGATCTTAGCCAAAGGTTCCTGCAAGGTGATCCAGGTTTTTCCGCCGTCCATTGTCTTATAAACGGCCGAATAAACACCATAACTCACATTACGGGAAGCACTGGCAAACCACATGGTATCCGGATGAGCCGGATCAATTTCCAAAAATCCCTGAGTGGTTGCCTTGAATGGGAACTCAGAAACAGCCTTTGCCCGAAGAGTCGTACCGTCCTGATCGTACACATCGAAAACCATTTTCTTAATGTTGTAACCTCCATTCTCATTCTTGGTAACACCGTCATCAAAATAATAGATGCTGCGTGAAGTAGGGATATATACCATATCCCGATTCTGAGGATTGAAAGCAAAATTCTGGAAGAAGGCTCCTTTGGAACCGTTCTCCGGATGTGTCTCTTTCAATTCCTCCGGCAAGGTTATCCGGTCCCAATGAACTCCCTTATCAGCACTGGTCCAAAGTTCATTATACATATAATTTCCGGCCTGGCAAGCACCGATAAACTTCAGATTACCCGCCTTGTCCTTGAAGCCATAACCACGCTTGAAACTTTTATGAGTAGCTCCTTCTATGCGTGTCCAGTTCTGTCCTCCATCCAGTGTTTCATAAACACGGGTTGTATTACCGCTCTTCATGAAAGCAAAGAAATGATTCCAGTCATCCGGATCTACCGGAATAGCGGAATGAGTACAGATTTTACGGAACTCACGATCCGGAATACGGTCCGTCACACAATCCCAGGTATCTCCCAAATTATCGGTGCGGAAGATACCACCACCGTCGGGAACGACCATAATATGGTCTGCATTCAACGGGTCGGCTACAATCCAATGAATACGACCGGTATTCGGATATTGCAGTACAGGACGGAAATAGCCTGTATTACGAATACCCTTTAAACGGTCATCCGGTGTATAAGGGATCTGGGGATAGTAATTATCCAATGATTTGGAATACAAACGACGTACACTGGCAATCGCCTTTTCGGAGAAAGTGGTATCTACAAACTGATAAATGGAATCTCCTCCCGGAGTATAACCATAGGTGGGAAGCCATTGTTTGGCATACATACCGTAAGCATGCGATCCCTTGACCTTACTCTTACGATATTGCAAGTAATTGTCCATGATGCGGACAATCTCCTGATTGTTCCAACCGTCGCGCGCCAGCTTTACATACACTTCATTCTGCAAAAGATCTTCACGACGCACCCGCTCATACAGAGAGTCCGGCAAAGTTTGCAAAACTTTTTCCATTTTGTGTTTTTGTCGGTCTTCTTTTTTTATTTTCTCGCCTGAATACAGAGCTAAGGGTAATAAAAAAAGACAAAAAGAACTAGTCCATCTTCTTGTAAACTTCATTTAATCACGTCTTAGTTTAGTTATTACTTATATTTTGTGTAGCTTTATAAAAACAATCTTTATACAAAAAGAAAATAATGTAATTAATACATTATTTAAACATCAATAAAAACAAGCTTGTTTATAATAGTTTAACTCTTTTAAGGAAAAACAGAAGGGCTGCATCGCACATCACGATGCAGCCCTTCTATTATTAAGGATGAGAATAAAATTTTTTCCTGTTATTCCTTATCTCTTAGGCATTGCAAAATCTTTTTCGGCATAGGCATTACCATAAGATATGAATACCTTATAGTCACCAGGCTTTAGATCAGACACATCTATCATCATAGGAGACACATAACGTACAGCCTTGATAAGTTTTTTGCCTTTTTTGTCAAAAATAGCAACCTTAGCAGGTGTAGCATCAGGCAGCGTTATGCGAATGCCTTCGTAACCTGGAGTATGAGTCACTCTGGCATTTCTTAGTGCTACCTCGTGGTTTACCGGCAATTCCGAATAGTCTGTCGGATTAAATTCAACATCCATTTTTAAAGTATTGCCTTTGACATTCGTCGGTCTTACATAAAACGTTTGTACCGATTGAGGTTCACACTGGGAAAGATCTACACTGACATTAAACTCTGTAGAACTTCCAGAAAGAGCCATAGCTGTGTTATCAATATGAAAAGTCACTTCAACGGAGTCTGTTGTAGCTACATTATTGATACCCATAATATATCCCTTTCTGGCCTCAAGATTGGGGGTATTAAGCTTTTTCCAACTAGACTCCGATGGATTTTCAGCTCTCTTCTGCGCGTCATATTCCAGAATATAGTATGCCGGCTTACCCTGTGGAGCATTCAGTTCATAACCCAGTTCGCGCAAATTACTGATCTCGTCAATATTTACATTTGAAGGGAAGGAAACAAAATTCCATGCAGAGGGACGGAACTTGCATTTATAGATTATTTTCTTAACCTGAGGCAGTCCATTTACATTCACTTCACCAGTCTTCACTCCGTTACCGTACACTATCAACTCATCCAATTCATCGCCGGTAGACAAATCAACCGTACTTCCTACCTCTACCTTAGAACCGCTGTTAATTTTGAAAACAGAGGTTTTGAATGAGGCAGACTCCCACTCTTCATTTCCGGGCTGATAAGCCTCAACAACAATATCCGAACTGAATTTATTGATTCTCAATACCGAGCCATCAAGAATCTCGGCATTCGCGTTTCCCTTCACGATTCGGTAGTACACCGGCAAACCAGAAGAAGAAGTTGCATTAAGGTTTATCGTAACCGGACGGTAAGCATAGATGTCCTGACTTTGGTTCCAATTAATACTCTGCGCATTTCTTGTGTGGGGAGTCAGATAAAGTCTTGCTCCTCCTAAACATGAGTGGGCTTCGCCATTACCATAACTGGCCTTGAAAAAGTCTACGACTACAGCCTTAATGTTAACTGGCAACTCATAATCCCAACTTACTTTCTTATTCTGGGTGACTTCAGTAAAATAGTTGATAACCTCGTCTTTTGCGGCCCCTTCTATACTAAATTTCAATTGGGCGTCAGCGCGTCCACCATAATTCTTCTGGATGGCTGCGTCAGCTACAAAACGATGATATTTACCCGTATCAAAAGCAAACATAATCCATCCCTGAGAATGCAAACCAATTCCCTTTGCATAAGTCTGCCCCAACAAGTTAATCACCAGATTATCTGGAGAACGGTCTATTTTGATATCCCCCCAACCTGCTTTTCCTTCATAAGGCAAATCAGAAACATATTCAAAAGCATGCCCCGTACCCTCATCTATTTCATAATAATACGACTTCAATACCTCAGACGAAGCATCATCATTAGCCAGTTCTCCATTTATACGATACACAGAAGATTCTGCTACCGGAGCGGCATAAATGGAAATACCTGTTTCTGAAGAAGAGCTCAAAAGAAGCATATCCGTCAGTTCAACGGTTTCTTTTTTATTCAGAGTCAAAACATTGTCATACCCTGTTATGGACAGAAACTTGATTTCCTTGTTGGCAGTATTGACGGATATATAAGCATAATACTTGCCGTCAGCAGACTTCTCTCCTCCCAAAAGTTTCAATCTGGCCTCGGTAAACCAAGCAGACTGCGCCTTTGAAGTTACGTTTACATTCTGGGCTTCCATTTTAAGGAAACCCAGAATAGTAAATATAAAAATTAAAACAAAAGATATTTTTTTCATTTCATAGAAATCTTAGTTACAAACTCTTTACCGTTCTCTTTAATTTTGACCAGATAGTATCCGGCATTCAAGCGAACGGAATATTCAGCATCCGAAGTGTGCTCTGACACAACCATACGGCCGGCCATATCAAAGATTCTAATATCAGCATTTCCCTTCAATCCAGAAATGATACACTCACCATTACGCACGGTTACCGGATAGCCGACTGTATTTTCTGCAATACCGGTAGTTCCTTTTACGAAACGTATGCTGAAACGAGAAGTTATCGCACCCTTCTTATCCACATCGAATTCATATTCTGTGCCATCACCAAGGTCAATACTGTTGCCTTTGAACTTGTCAACAAGCAAAACACGATCAGATCCGGTAAAACCGGTCTTTCTCTTTACCTTCAAGGTCATCTTGCCTGTATGACCGGCAGATATCGCCAACGGTGCCTCAATGCTTGAGAGCGGCAATGTGGTTACAGCCATTGCTTTCTTTATCTTGTCATAAGAATATATCTGCATGGCATCCTCAGACAGACTCCACATTTTCAAAGCATCCTCATTGAATACACAATCAGCCGAGGCTCCGTTCTCCCACATGAATTTGAGTTCATCAAGCGGCTGACCATTCTCGCATAACTGCATTGTCAGAGCAACTTGTTCCGCAGCGACATCATAATCCAGCACTTTTCGGTTAATTGCTCTCGACTTGGATATCGGAGTCAGCTCAAAATGAGCATCCGAAGCCATCGCCTGAACGAAATATGCCGAGAATGGATTGATCAGCTTTTCCGACTCAAATGTCACCATGTCTGAAACAACATAGTTACGCGTAATGTTATCATAGTGGTATACATACCGCGCTATGTTCGTAGCATTGTAATTCTGATTCTTGGTGACATTAATTGAAGCCAGATAAGGATTACCCACAAGGTTCCATCCATCATCCAAATGATTCTCTACACCAAAGAACTTCAAATCGGAATACTTGACATTGGTATTGTTGAACATCACACCAGCCATTCCATTCACCACTCCCGGCACATCGGATACAACTTCCAACTTCACATCTTCATCCAGAATACCTTGTACCAACTCAACCTTTACCGGATATGTCGGTACCGAAGATGACGCATTGTGCAGCGTTTTTTCTGTGCCAGCAACGGAGAGACGGACTTTAGGTTCCAAAGCAACATTCAACTCTACCGGCTCGGAATCTACACCGAGAAGATTTACAGTGACCGGATTCCATGCCAGCTTATTCAGCTGGTCGTAGTCCAAAACCACAGTTACTCTAGGATTCTTCAATGAAAGGTCTACCGAATCTGTGAGAGCCTTCGCATAAGAGGTTTCCTTGATGTATACCGGGACTTTTACTGACGGATTTCCGGAACGCAACGTTACATCAAAATGAATCTCCTTCTCCTCATCATGAAGCACAAAAGCATTTGCCGGACGCTGTTCCTTATCGTATAAAGACAAGCTCGCCTTCATCGGACGCTCAGAAACACTTTGGGTAGAGAAGAACATCACTTCTACCGCTCCTTGTATGCTTTGAGCCGGAATCTCGAAAGACACATGGCCATCAGTATCTGCTACACTCTCATAGAACATAGTATAAGGCTCTAAAGAACCCAACGGACGTATGGCCAGTCTAACCGGATCACCGGAAACCAGAATGGCACTGGTATAGTCTAACTTCAAGACATCCGATTCTCCATAGACAACACTGTTCAATGGAACCAAAGAATAACTTTCCTTTGTTAACGGAAGTTCCAAAGACCGTGCATTCTGAATGTAATTGTAAGAATAGTCCTTAAATACATTCAACGCATAGTCCACAGGACTGCCATTCGAAGAAACATGTATGCATGCCTTATCATCAACCGATGTATGTGCTACTGAATAAGCCGGATTATATGGAATCTCTGATAAAACCGTTAATTCCGTTCCACCATTTGTTCTGAATGATTTACCGGAAACCAACTCAACAGGCATTCCATTGGAATCCTTCGCATCCATATTGGCATAAGCAATCAGTCCGTTATTGCCCAACTCAACCGGGTGATGCATATAATGCAATACCTCATCCTGAGTCAGAGAACGGTTCCAAACCATCAACTGATCAAAAGAGCCTTTAAAATACTTCTCACCAGAGACAGTCATACCCAACATCATTTCAGAAGCGATTCTGGTTCGGCTCATGCCACGGGCAATCGTAAACTTACGACCATTGAGATAGTAATCCATACCATCCGGGCGTGCCACCATCGCAATATGTATCCATCTACCCAGGTCTGACGCCGTAATGTTAAGGTCTGATGCCGTACTCCAGCTCCAGGACTCCTCATTCCAGTGACAGCGTACGTTTCCTCTGTCAATATGTAAACCTGTTGCACCGCTACTGCTGCGGAACATCATCAGACCAACCAGCTTCTCTAAAACTGATTTATCCTCTATACGTATCCAAGTCATAAATGTCATCGTATTCGATGAGTTCAATGAACTGAACGTAGAAGCGTCACCGACATAGAATCCTCCCCAATTGCCTCTTACAGCATTTCGCTCATAATTTGATATGCGCTGATCGCTGATCGCAAATGAGAACGGAACAACCGGTGCATCATCTGACGATATACTAACAATATTGGAAGTCAAATCATCCAGTTTGTCAGAATCAATAATGATCTTGCCAGTAGCCTTTCCCTGAACAAAGTTCAACGGACCATCAAATCTTACTGCCGCAGAAGAAGCCTTCAGTCTGCATTCGTCTTCCGGTTCATTTCCACCACGGAGATAAGCGGTAAACGGCACTTCCGTATATCCGCTTTCGGTTACGGTTACCTTACCGGCCTTCATATTGCTTCCTTCATCCGGAATAATCTCAATACCGTTGTCCAGACTGACAATAATCAGCTTGTTATTCAGAATCTGTTGCAGAGTCAGTCCTTCTGCCTCATAGTTTCCATCACTATTGATCTGCAATTTGGCAATCTCAGTCCAATAAGACGACGGAGCATCTGCAGCAGCCGAATACAAACGATATTCTGTTGACTTCATATTATCATTCTTTCTGAAAATGATATTAACCTTTTGAGTCAAGTCTGTTGCTGCAAAATCTCTTAAGATATAAGCATACGGCGCAACGGTGTAATATTTCGAATTCAGATTCGACAATGTATCCTCCAGGAAGTTATGTCGGAATGAATAGGCATATAAATCAGAACTTGCGAAAGCCTGATCATTTGCACCCTTCAGAGATACCTTAGCCACAGCCTCATCTCCGATCCATCCTCCAGAAGCAGGAATTCCACGTTCTACCGTTTCTGCCTTACCAGCCACAGGAGACAGCATCGCTTTTGTACGTGCCAAAATTCTGGAATGTGGAGCCACTTGTGAGAATGCTTCCTTATTGTCTTCCAGTTTGTCCGCATCGAAAGAGTTATAATATACCAGGGCATCCGTATTCGAAGTAATCTGCGAATTCATAGCCTTTCTTACATCTGCTTCACTCATCGAATATTTCCAGATCTTGAGTTCATCAACAGTTCCGGTAAGAGGAGCCTGCTCATATCCGTCTGCAAACAAAGAAAGATACAGGGCATTGTTCAAAGAATGCTTTGGAAGTATTCTTTCGCCGGTTACCTTCTTGACTCCGTTTACATAGATGGAGATAGAACCGTTTCTTTCCTGAGTCAGTACGACATGACTCCATTTCTTCAACGGTAAGGTGCCTGCCTGAAGCGTTCTTTCCTGATCTGCTCTGGTTTCGTAAGTCGGCTGATCAAATCTGTTGGTCGGTACGTAATTAAACTTCAGGATACCATTATCCAGACCCAACCACCAGCCTCTACCGTCTCTGGTCTGTACTTTCTGACCATTGGCCAATATGACTCCCGTTGATGATTCCGGACAAACCCACAAATCTATACTGAAGTCGTTCAGGAACAAATCCACATAACCCAGATCTACGCGTCCGTTTCCATCAGAATACAATGCCTTCGGACGGCTGTCTGCCGTTTTACTCTGTCTTGTCGCAACCGATCCATTTAAATCTGAATCTTTCACCACATAAACTTCAGACAGAGTAGACACATCCGGCGACTCTCTAAGAGTCAGCTTAAGCTGCACCTTGTCTCCTGCCTTCAGAGAATGCGTCAGGTACTGATAAGGGTTGTTCACATCCACTCCATTTACCGTCCATACATAATTATAGTAGAACGGTATGGTCCAGTGAGTATTGATTCCCAAAGTAAGTCTGCCGGAATTGCAAGACAATGCCTTCAGCTGAAATCCATTATCAAAATAACGGTCAGACGGGTTCTCCAAGTCTGCCACATAAATGCCACGACCATAATCATGAAGCACCATCTCCTGTGTTGTATAATTGATGATCACACTTCCTGATTTTGCCGCATTATATCCCTTCATCCAGAACTTCCACTCCGTAGAACCGTTCTCCAAAATAAAGATACCGGTTGAGCTATTGTAGAAATACAAATCTCCACTACCTTCATGCAAGAAGAGAGAGTTACAAGTCATATTCTTAGGCAGATTGTATGTCAGGTCCTGCAATATGGTTTTCTTCACCATATCACACAAATATATCTTTGAATCAGAACCAGACTTCGCCACAATATACAGCTTTGTCCAATCATTCGGATCAGCGGCAAAAGTCTGTACGCTATTCAAGTTAGCTACCTGATAGGCATAAGTAAAGGTATTACCATTGTCGTGCGAATATCTGAACCAGCTGCCTCCCGTTCTTACCCAGACTGTAGAACCATCATTAGATGGGTTGTTTCGGGAAAGCACATAAGAGTTCACGTTCTGGTCCTCACCGGTAGCACTCTGAATCTTCACTCGGCGTGATTTCTTTCCGAAATCCTCTATGATAAACAGTTTTTCATTCTGCTGCACATACCAGTTACCGGTACAAACATCGGCTTTAACATCATGACCGACCCAGCTGCCATAGTCGAGGCCGTCAATACCTCCACCGCCAGACGGGTAATAGCCCATATTACTGTAAGGATTGATAAAGGCAGTGCTTCCTTCATATCCTCGCCAATTTCCCCATCTTCCTTCACGATAAGTCTGCACATCAATATCCTGAGTGTTTCCGTGCATCATCTGGTCACCGAATTCATTCACACGGATACAGTAAAACAGCATCTGTCCCATATCACCTCCGATATTGGTCCACTCGTGGTTATTGATATTCTTGTCCTTCATCAGAATACCGCTGTCCGAGGCTCTGAACACTCTTCCGGACGCATGAGATACAATAGCATGATTGTCCGCATTATGGCGTGAATTGGTTACATGATAATAATTGCCGTCAGCCTGCAATGACTTAAGACGGTTTCCCCATGCATACTCTCTAAAGTTCACACCACCGTCCTCGCTATATCCCGAGCTCATGGAACATCCATAGAGGTATCTTGTATCCGCATAGTTTACACCAAAGCCTCCAAGCCATCCCCAAGGGCATTCATTTCCGTAGATTCTTCCACTACCGATTCCGTGATAAGGCTCCTGCAAGGTAATCCAGGTCTTACCTCCGTCTCTTGAACGGTATAAGGCCGAATAACTGCCAAAACTTACGTTACGCGAACCAGTAGCAAACCACATTTCGTTCGGATTGTTCGGATTGATATTCAGGAAAGCCTGAGTGGTTGCCTCAAACGGGAAGTTGTATCCCTCACAACGCAATTGTGTACTGTCGGCATTATACACCTTGAAGTGCAGCTTCTTCAGGACATATTTCTTTACTCCATTAACCACCTCGGGTCTGCCACCATTGTCAAAGTAATAAATAGCTCTGGAAGTCGGGAAGAAGATCAGGTCACGGTTTTTAGGATGAAAAGCCGTTTCCTGGAACCAGGCACCTTTTACGTTATTCTCCGGGCGGACATCAATCAAAGAGTCCGGAATCTGTACTCGATTCCATGTTACTCCCTTATTTTCACTAATCCACAATTCACTTGACCAGTAATTGTTTCCACCATTCTGCACAGCACCGATGAACTTAAGCGTACCCTCACTGTCTCTGAAAGCATGACCACGTTTAAAGCCCTTATGGGTAGCTCCCTCAACTCTTGTCCATGTCTTACCGCCATCCATAGTCTCATAGACGGGATTTCCATTGGACATGAAAGCAAACAGATGATCCCAGTCATCCGGATCAACCGGTATGGCTGAATGAGTCGCCGTGTTCCGATGATATCTTTCCGGAATGCGATCGGTGATCAGTTCCCAATGCTTTCCGCCATCGTCAGTACGGCATATACCGGAACCGTCGGGGATTACCATAAGTTTGTCCGGATCTGTCGGATGCACCTGAATCCAATGGATTCTACCGGATGACGGTTTTGGTTTTGCCGGTCTGAACACTCCCGGCTGACGCTCTCCACGTAATCTTGGTTCCGGAGAATACTCTTCCGACAAATAATAGCCATTAAAATCATTGCCTTCTTTTGTCCGGGCATAAGATTTCACGGCCCGCATCATATTTTCGTTATAGGCAGTGTCTGCAAATTGATATATCGTATCTCCGCCTGGAGTATAGCCATAAGTCGGAAGCCATTGTTTCGCGTATCTGCCATATTCCAGAGAACCTCTGACTTTGCTTTTGTTACGCTTCAGATAATCCCCGAAGATTGACTTGATTTCATCCTGACTCCATCCGTCGCGCGCCAATTTCATATATACTTCATCCTTCAGCAAATCTTCTTTCTTCACAGATGAAAACATGGAATCCGGAATGGAGTTCAGTTTGTTTTTAATGGCAGTAAGGTGGTCATCACTCAAATTTCCAGCTATAGACCATGCAACTGCCGGCACCAATAAAAATAAAGGTATAGTTCTTTTTCTCATTACTTTTGTTGTCCGATGCTCCGGTAAGTTCTTACCGAAAAATAAAAGTTAAACAAATTAATCGGCGAGAGCCAGTTTTTTAATCACTAAAAAGTTAAGTAATTGTTTGTCGCTACCTATCCTGTATGCCGCAATGCACGACATGAAAGAAATGCACACACACGTTTATAGTATGCTAAAACTGTTTCGTAACAGACTCTGCATACACGCAGTCACACAAAGATTTGGTAATTTTTCAGCAACTCAAGGTATCAGGTTGCCCTAGCTGGTCAAAACAAGCTATTCTTCAAAAGACATGATTTTTCTCTTACACATCATTAGATTACATTTAGTTCAGTTTAGTTTATTCTTGCAGTTAGTAATAATTGTATCACACAATTTGCTTACAAAGATACAAAAATGAAATGAATACACAATAATAACAATAGTATAAAAATACAGTTTATAGAAGATTAACCCATTATTAAAAATTAAGTTCTTACAAACATATTACAATTCTACACAAACCGGACAAATTTCAGATTGCCGGTACTGTCCCGCAACGTCCGAAACAGAAAAATCTTGAATATATAAACGCAATCGCGGATGTGTCAGAGGACACACCCGCGATCATGAATATAATTCAAAAAATCCGTATCGGCTCCGGTCATTGCAACTTCCAGGCATTCCCAACATAAATCATGGGAACTGAAATTTCTTCCGTTGAGCCATCCTTGAACTTTACCTGCAAGAACACATTGGCACGCGTTCCTATAATCGTATCGGAATTGACCGTTACGTTGGAGAACCCTCCGCGCTCAGTCATTTCTTTCCGGACATACTGAGCCAACAGGGCTTTCAGTTCCTCACGATATGATGCAGGCATGTGTTCATAATCCACCATTGCCTGAAGATAAGCATCATATTCCTCGGCTATCAAATGCTGATAGCAGGTTAAAGCCATTTGCGCCGCAGCATCTTCCCGCGACTCTTTTTTGCAGGACAAGACACCCAAAAGCACGCACAGCACAATGGATATTGCAACAAACGACCGGCTGAATCTCATTATTTCTGTCTAATAAATATATTTATCGGTGTTCCGGAGAAGTTCCAACGTTCGCGGATCTTGTTCTCCAGGAAACGCTTATACGGTTCCTTGACATACTGAGGCAGGTTGGCATAGAACACAAAAGAAGGAATCTGTGTGTTCGGCAACTGCATGCAGTATTTGATCTTGATATACTTACCCTTGATGGATGGTGGCGGATAGGCCTCGATCAACGGAAGCATCTCTTCGTTCAGTTTGGCTGTTGACACACGGGTCTTACGGCTCAAGAACACATCTTTGGCAGTTTCAAGCACCTTGAAGATGCGCTGCTTGGTCAAAGCTGAAGCAAAGATAATCGGGAAATCGTCAAACGGAGCCATGCGGTTGCGGATAGCCAGTTCGAACTCTTTCATCACCGCAGTAGTCTTTTCTTCCACCAAATCCCATTTATTCACGACAACAACCAGACTCTTGTTGTTGCGCTGAATAAGCTGGAATATATTCAAGTCCTGCGCTTCGATACCACGTGTAGCATCAATCATCAGAATACAAACATCCGAATTCTCGATAGAACGGATAGAACGCATCACGGAATAATACTCCAGATCCTCGGTCACCTTATTCTTACGACGGATACCGGCAGTATCCACCAGATAGAAGTCAAAGCCGAACTTATCATAGCGGGTATAGATAGAGTCGCGGGTAGTTCCGGCAATATCGGTCACAATATTGCGCTCCTCGCCGATAAAAGCATTGACCAGGCTTGATTTACCTGCATTAGGACGACCTACTACAGCAAAACGCGGAATGTTTTCATCAGCCTCTTCCTTTGCCTCTTTCGGAAACTTGGAAACCACATAATCCAGCAAGTCTCCCGTACCGCTACCGGTAGCGGCAGAAATACAATACGGATCGCCCAATCCCAAGGCATAGAATTCGGCGGCGCTATAAATCAAGTCGTTGGTATCAGTTTTATTGGCAACCAGGATTACCGGTTTCTTGGTGCGACGCAGGATGCCGGCAACAGCCTCATCCAAATCGGTCACGCCATTATGCACATCAACTACAAACAGAATCACATCAGCCTCTTCGGTGGCCAAAGTAACCTGCTTTCTAATTTCTTCTTCAAAGATATCATCTGAATTGACAACCCATCCTCCGGTGTCTACCACTGAGAACTCACGGCCGATCCACTCCGACTTGCCATACTGGCGGTCGCGTGTCGTTCCGGCCTCATCGCTGACTATCGCATGGCGCGTCTTGGTCAGACGATTGAACAAAGTAGATTTCCCGACATTGGGGCGTCCTACAATAGCAACTAAATTTCCCATATTTTGTTCTGTTTTGGCTTCACAGCCTATTAATCAATCTAAGTTATAACCAAAGTTCTTCAGGGCCTTGTCGGAACTTCTCCAGTCCTTGTCCACCTTGACAAAAGTCTCCAGATAGATGCTCTTGCCAAAGAAGCGTTCCAGTTCCTTACGGGCCTCCGAAGCCACTTTCTTCAAAGCCACACCCTGATGGCCGATAATGATTCCTTTCTGTGACTCACGCTCCACATAGATGACGGCGTGAATATGAATGGATTTTTTGTCTTCCTTGAAGGATTCTACCACAACCTCTACCGAATAAGGGATTTCCTTGTCATAATACAGCAGAATCTTTTCGCGGATGATTTCCGTGACAAAGAAGCGGGCCGGCTTGTCGGTCCACTGGTCTTTACCGAAATAAGGCGGAGAGTCGGGAAGCAGTTCCTTGATTCGCTTCAGAACCACATCCACATTGAAATTGCATTTGGCGGAAATCGGGATGATTTCGGCCTGCGGCAACACCTCGTGCCATACGGCTACCTTGTCGCCCAACGAATTCTGGTCGGCCAGGTCAATCTTGTTGATCAGCACCAATACCGGCACATTCATCTTGGAAACCTGCTCCAAAAAGGATTCGTTCTTGTCCGGAGTCTCCACCATGTCGGTCACATAAAGCAAGACATCGGCATCCTGCAAGGCAGACTCCGAGAAGTTCAACATAGACTCCTGCAACTTGTAATTCGGTTTCAGCACTCCGGGAGTATCAGAGAAACAGATCTGCATGTCCTCGGTGTTGAGGATACCCATAATGCGATGACGCGTGGTCTGAGCCTTGAAGGTGGCAATGGAAATACGCTCGCCCACCAGCAGGTTCATCAGTGTGGATTTTCCGACATTCGGATTTCCCACAATATTCACAAATCCGGCTTTATGTGTCATAGTCATGATTTTATTGAATAAAAAAACGCACCTTGAAAACGATGCGTTTTTCTGTTATTTTAAATTATATCGAACAGTCTTTATTTGGAACTGTCATATCCCCACTTCATGTAGGCTGCTCCCCAAGTGAATCCTGCTCCGAAAGCTGTGAGGATCAGGTTGTCTCCCTTCTTCAACTGCTTTTCGTAATCCCAAAGAGCCAGCGGAAGTGTTGCCGCACTGGTATTTCCATAGCGCTGGATGTTCATCATCATCTTGTCCATCGGGAGCTCCAGACGATTGGCCACAGCTTCGATGATACGCACATTGGCCTGATGAGGAATTACCCATGCAATGTTGTCCTTGTTCAGTCCGTTACGCTCGGCAATCAGGGCGCAAGTGTCGCTCATGTTGGTCACGGCGAACTTGAACACGGTTCTTCCTTCCTGATGCAGATAGTGCATGCGGTTGTCCAAAGAGAAATAAGAAGGAGGGCAAACAGAACCACCTGCCTTCATGCACAGGAAAGGCAGTCCCTTTCCGTCGGTACGCAGGTAAGAATCCTTCCATCCCAGATCTTCTGTGGTCGGCTCAACGAATACGGCTGCGGCACCATCACCAAAGATTGGACAAGTGGCGCGGTCTGTATAATCAACCATAGAAGACATCTTGTCGGCACCGATCACCATGATTCTCTTGTAACGTCCGCTGGTGATGAGCGCTGATGCTGTATCCATGGCAAACAGGAAACCGCTACATGCAGCCTGCAGGTCATAGGCAAAGGCATTCTCCATACCCAGTTTACCGATCACAATAGAAGCTGTTGAAGGGAAGTGGTAGTCGGGAGTAGTGGTAGCCACGATGACGCAATCCACATCCAGCGGGCTCACACCGGTTTTCTGCAGCAGCTGTTTGGCAGCCTTGCGTGCCAGATAACTGGTACCCAGTCCCTCTTCGTTCAAGATTCTTCTTTCCTTGATACCGATACGTGTCATGATCCACTCGTCGTTGGTATCCACCATACGCGACAATTCCTCATTATTCAACACATAATCAGGAACGTAACCACCGACACCGGTAATAATTGCATTTATCTTTTCCATTTCACAGAAGTTTCTAAAAAAAAGTAGCCGGAGAGCCTGCTGACTCTCTGGCTATTACTCTTCTATTCGCTAATTAGACAGTTGCTTCTTTTTCAACAGCTAACTTGCCTCTGTAATAACCACAGGCAGAGCATACTGTATGATAGATGTAATACTCACCACAATTTGGGCATACGGCCAAAGTAGGAGCTACTGCCTTATCATGAGTTCTTCTTTTAAGAGTTCTCGTTTTTGATTGTCTTCTTTTAGGATGTGCCATTTTACTTAATCTTTAATTATTATCTAATATTTTTCTCAATTCATTCCACCTAGGATCAATCGGCTTGTCGGCGTCTGTTTCTTCGGCTGGCGAATCGTCTGCTTCCGGATTCCCTAGCGTTGCACAGTGAGTCTCTAATGCGCTAATCATGGACTCATTACATGCTCCAGGTTCGTGCACATGCTGTAAGGGTATCTCCAAGGCAATGATTTCATAAAGCAACCAGGAAACATCGAACACGTCGTCTTCTTCCGGAATGGTGATCCACTCGCCGTCATCATCGTATTCCTCTCCCAAACGCACCTTAATCAAGGTTTCCGTCTCTACGGGCAGGCTCATCATATCCAGACAGCGGTCACACGGTATCTGTATCGTGCCCTCCACATCAATATGGAACTCAAAGGCCCCGCTTGTTCTGCGAACGAGCAGATGGGCTTTCAAATCCCCGCTCTTGATTTCCGGACCATCAACAGTCTGAAAAAAGACATCATCAAGGTGAAACCAGAATTCTTCCTTTTCTGATTTCATGTTCTTCAAATCAATCCTATAGCTGTTTAATATATCCATTTGGGCTGCAAATTTATAAAAAATGAAGGACAAAGACAAAGAAAAGAACCAAAAAAAATTATTTTAATACTTTTTCAACTCAATACGGAACGTCGTTCCCTGTCCCAACTCGGATTTACGCACATAAATTTTCCCTTTGTGGTACTCTTCCACGATTCGTTTGGCCAGCGACAGTCCCAGTCCCCAGCCTCTTTTTTTGGTTGTGAATCCGGGGCGGAACACGGCCTTGAAGTCTTTCTTGGGTATTCCTTTTCCGGTGTCGGACACATCTATATAGTAAGTATCTTCGGCATCGGTCACCTGTATGCGAATTTCTCCTTCGCGGGCAATGGCATCCACGGCATTCTTGCACAGATTTTCCACCACCCACTCAAACAGAGGGGCGCACAGCTTTACCGGACAAGGACCGGAAGGCATTTCTGTGTGCATCACGATTTTTGACGAGATGCGCACACTCATGTATTCTTCTACATTACGGACAATGCGTGTCAGGTCTTCTTCCTTCAGTTCGGGTATAGACCCCACTTTCGAAAAACGCTCGGCAATCATTTCCAGACGCTTCACATCCTTATCCATCTCGGGAATCAAGTCGTCCTGCGGATAGTTCTCCTTCAGAATCTGCACCCAGGCCATCAGCGAAGAGATCGGAGTGCCCAGCTGATGGGCGGTTTCCTTCGACAGTCCCACCCACACTTTGTTCTGCTCGGCCTTTTTAGAACTGAGCAGCGCCATCAGCACCACAAAGAAGAACACGCAGACCACCGCCAACTGTACGTAGGGATAGGCTGCCAGGCGCTTGAGCAAGATAGAATCGTCATAGCAGATTTCGATGAACTCATCCCGCGCCTCGGGCGAAGCCGCATCCATATCTATCCGGATCAGATGTCCCTGCTGCTTCATCCTCTCGGCCCGGAGTTTGATCTCGGTAATGCTGTCCTGACGGGTGGAAGATTTCAGGGAAAGATTACGGCTGGTCTGCACGTTTCCGTAGGAATCGAGCACAATCACGGGTATGGAGGAGTTGCTGTTGATAACTTTCAGCACCAGCGACAGGTCCGTGTCTTCGTCGGCATGATTCAGGCTTCGCATCGCCTCGGCCCAGATGGACATGTTGGTCTTTTCCTGCTCGGAAAGGTCCCGCACCAGCGTCTGCGAAGAAATCAGGAATACCGATGAAATGGCAATGGCCAGCAAAATCAGGCCTATCTTAGTTCGTGAAATTTGATTTATCCAATTCATTTTTATTTTTCTAACGAAGATACTGCCCTTTTATTGTTTCACAAAAGCTGTTTCGATCTTTTTCTGTATGCGCACAAAAAAATCATCCTGATGAAGTGCGCATTTCATCGAAATGATCTGTTCACTTCATCAGGATGATTTTTTCAGAACATCGTGTCAGAACCGGTACTCTACTCCCACGTTCAGTCCCAGAGTCTCTGAGAAACGGTTGTGATACATCCAGAAATTCTCGTTCAGTCTGCCAAAACGGAACAGATTCTGCGGTTCCAGATAAATGCCCCACTGCGGCAGGAAGCGATAGGCGGCACGCACTCCCAGCTTGATTCCGGGCACTCCGGCCACAGACTTGTAGTCTCGGTTCAAGGCATCCTTAGAGAAAGAATAGGTGAAACCGGCAACGGCATCGAGCTGCCACTTGTTGGCCGGGTCATAGCCGCAGAACCAGTTCATCAGCGAGAACATATAGTCGGCCGACAGGGTCGTCACCGGAGTTTTCACCAAAGCGTCGTATTGTCCGTAATCTACCGTAAAGCGGACTCCGGAAAGCGGGGTGAAGCGATGTCCCACACCCAATCCGCCGCGATGGTCCAGACCGGCACGGTTCAGCAATTTGAAAGGCAAGGACACGGAGTATTCTCCCTGCACGAAGGTTTCGTCGCGGAACTTGTCTTTCGACGTGCGATACGGCTCAATGCCCCGTCCCTGAAATTCCACACCGGCTTCCAGTTCAAACATCTTGGTTTTATAGCGCACGGACTGCACGGCATAAGAACGCTCGGCAAACTGCTTGTCGTAACGGTAGAACAGCTGCTGGAAACGAGGTTCTACAAAGATGCCCCAATGAGGAGTGATGTTCCATTTTACCTGAGTGCTGAAAGAATAACCGTTCATGCCGGAAATCTTCTTCAGGTTATAGGAACTGTTGTTGCGGGCCACTCCGGTGACCCAACCTCCGATTAGATTCACATCCACCGGCGCTACGTCTGTCTTCTTCCAGAAGTCTGCCAGAGCGAGCATTCCTTCCAAACGGCCTCCCACATATTGTGTATGCTCGTTCTGCCATTCGGACAAAGCGGCATAGCTGCGGTCGTCAAAGGTATAGGTACCGAACGCCGAAAGACGCACTCCGAGGAAGTTAAACCACTTGCCCAAAGACACTCTAGCCGTTCCGCCCGGACCCACATGGTCAGCCGGAGCAATCTTATTCATTCCGACGGCCATTTGTACAAACAGGCCATCGGTAAAGTCTTTTCTCTCCGAGTCACCAAAAGTTCCGTTAAACTCATGGAAGCGGTAGCGGAGTCCCAACTGCAAATCGGCAATGGCATTCAGGTTCCTTATCCGCTTGGCACCCTCAAAGGCTTTCTTTCTGTACAGTTTCAGTCCGGGCTCCAGGAACAGATTCCAGTGCTGGCCCATTCTCACACCGGGCTGCAAAGCCAGATTCACACCGACGGCATCTTTTCCGTGCACCGCATTGTGTATATAATTGGCACCCACGAGCAGGTTGAAATCCATCTTCCGCTCAGGATTATATCCCATCAGCACATTCAGCATGTCCAGCTGATAATCCAGATTCAGATAGAACGGATAAGCCGTTCCCGAGTAGGAAGTCTTCAGTTTGGCTGTTCCCAAAGACAAGCGCAAACCGGACGAAGGGGTAAACATGCGTCCGAAGGCCCAGCGTCCGCTTCCGCCGATATTATCCTTGATGATCGAAGGAGTCAGTGCCTGCACGCCTTCGGTGATGCCTCCACTCATTTCGGTGAACCAGTAAGGACGGAACTGAGACCCGTAGGCATCTTTCAATGCTTGGAATTCCGTATCTCGGCGACGAATTTCCAGACCTAAGGACACAGACAGATTGTTCTGCGCTCCAATTCTTTCCGCACCGCTAGGCAGCGTACGCTCAAACTTGGGCCGCTGGTAGCGTGCCTCCAGCATCAGACCGACCTGTGGCACCGGATAATAAATCAGGTTACCTCCGGCTGTCGGCCCCTGAAAAATATTGATGCGGTCGGCATACGAAGGGTTGTAACGGTAGCCCACAGCTCCCAACGTCCATCCCAAGAAACCGTTCACTTCGACTTTGGGCTGATGGACAGTCGGCCGGAACAAACGGTTCAGATTCAAAAGCACCTCGGCACGACCTCCGAGATAACCATACACACGGTCGTATCTGGTCTCCGTATTGTGCCATGCCTGCGTAAACAGACCTAAACGGCCTCCGAGAATACCATACCATTTACCTAAATTCACAAAGGCATCACCGCCTTTTGCCGGAGAACCGTGTCCCTTCAATGCCGAAGCCATAAATGCGAATCCGGCACCACCCTGGATAAATACCTGATCCATCCAGCTTTGGTTTCTGTATCCATCCCGATATAGCGGATGGGCAGTGAAATTATACAGAGCACCGATCTCCAGTCGAGGAGACCAGGCCAGCATACTGTTTCTCATCGGGGTGACATTGTCGGCCGACGGATACAGCTGCATGGTTGGTTCGGCATACAAATACAGATGGTCGCCCGCATGATAGCGGAAATGCAATCCCGTCTGGAAATGGGGCATATAGCGGTGAGCCGCATCGGGCACGTAGGTAAATCCCAAACCGGCAACGGTATGAATGCTTCCGATACGGCCCGGACGGTATCCCATCAGATAAGATGTCGCATCGAAGAGATAATCAGCCTTCATATCCCAACGGTCGTAAGCCATCATATTGGCCCCGAGCTGTGGGCGCCCTTTCTGGTAGGAGAAAGACAAGCGCATGGAGTTGAACTTGTCAAACTGTTTACCGAGACTGACACCTATACCCGGAGAAATGTTCCGATAGGAAGAAAGATTTTGCAGGCGTGCGGTCTCTCCCAACCCAAAAACAGAGAAATAAATGTTCTTGGCAGCCGTGGTATCCACAAAGGCCGAATCGGCCGGCCGATAGCGCTTCACCCGCACATAATCCAAAACATTTCCATAATCCGGACATTTGTCAAACAGACCGGTGTTCTGCGCTGCAGCTTCCTGAACGAAGCAGCCTAACAATATATTTATGATCAGTATCTTTTTCATTTTGTCTGCTCCTTCCTAGTTTTTTTTCTGCATTTCATATTCTGCAATAGCTTCGTCCACTGTAGACTCTCTTAAACTACCGTCTTTCAACGCCTTGTCCACGAAGGACTCATCCAGTTGGAAGCACTTGACCAAACATTTCACCGCTTCCGGTAAATCTAATGACATATTCTGCCCTTGATCCATACGGTCTGCCAGAACAGCCTTCAAAAACCAATATAACGGGGTCTCATCGGATAATTCCTCTAAACTCTCTTGAGCATACATGTTATTTCGATTCGTACCCATCATTAAATTTAAGATCACTTCATTAACAGGTGAAATAGCTGCCACCTTTTTAAATACTTGAGAATTATTATAGAATGAACCTCTCATACATAATGCAAAAGCTATCAACTCTTCATAATCCTTATTTTTAGCTTGCTCCAGAATCTGCGCAGCAACACTCGCTTTTTCATAATTGTGCTCTTTTAAACACATAATTAAATAATTAGCAACTACAGCCTCAGGATTAATGATTGTCTCATATCCATTAAAGTCTTTTTTAATATAATTCAATTTTGGACGCTTATCAGATACAGATATCGGAGTACGATCCACATATGGTTCCAAAAGACTTAAATCACTAGTATCCCTATTTATGTAAGATGCAGCCAGCAAACATTCCGGAAGCACCCACGGACGTCCGTTTTCGTAGGCCTTGGCCACAGCTGCTCCTTTCTTATACAGCACTTCCAGCTCCGCCGTATCTTTCACCATCTGATACAGATGCCAGTATTCATACGGCAAGAACGAATCATCGGGGTTGGCACGATATTTTTGTAAAATCTCAGCCGGAGTCAAAGGACGGTTTACCACATAGACGCACGTATAGGTTACCTTTCGCATTTTTTCCAAATAAGGGGTCAATTTTTCCATTAATCCACTACGTCTCACAGCAACAGAAGTATGATCATGGTCTTTTTCTACTTCAACGATTTTTTGCAACTGTCGAGCTAACAATGTATCATAAACCATGACTGTGTCGGCCAACTCTTTCCAAGAAGTGACTCGAGCATCTGATTTTTTATCATAACCACTCACGTGAAGTCTTTGACTGATAAAATCCTGCAAGAACTCCGTTCTCCTACGGGCAAGGTTAAGATTAGAAGCATAACGGCCATCAGGAGAAGATACTCCTTCAATAGATAATGATCTTAAAACCGCTCCAGAGGAAATATTATTCAAAAGAGCGACCAGATCATTCAATTGTTCTACCGTTGAAGAGTCCGTAAGATCTGGCTTAGCTTCATTAATCAGAAAGTTTATCTGTATCTCTCCAGGCACAGGACGCTCTTTGCGCTCAGCTATTTTCTTGTAATCCTCAAAGTCCAGATAAAATGGCTTAAACTTGGGGACTTCCATTAGATCCATTAAAAGAATATTCCGACAAGTATTTACCATCGAAGTCTTGGAATAATAGATATTATTATAATCCATAAAAGAGAACGAACCGAACACGGCATAGTTCCGGTCTGTATGTGACAAATAAACCGTATCCGCATAATTCAGCACAAAAGCATCTTTTGACAATTGCTTTTCAGGATCTACAAACCTTTGCAGTGTATCACGAGTAATGTCATATCCCATTCTTCGTTCCTGCGTAGCATGGTATTCCTTTCCTTCCAAAACATAAGGACGTCCGTAGGCTTCAATTTTATCAGTAGTGCAGTCTACCACAAACGGCTGATAAACTAACCGTGCATTGGTTTTTCCATAATGTTCTCCGATAGGTAGTGTCAGATTCAACGGCAACACGTTTCCGAAACGTGCCGTGGCCACAGGAATCACCTGCAATTCATTGGGAGTAGTATTTTGAGCCTGCACCACCACCTGGTCTAAAGCAACGGCACCGCGAATCTTAAAATCTATTTGAAACTGATTCTCCACTGGATGAAGTTCTGAAGACAAACCAACACGAACCAATAACCATCCGTTGGAATAAGTTTTCACCTCATAATATCCGGTATAGGGATCGGCCTCGGTTATATCAATTTCCTTAAGGCCATGATAGGGCAGACCTTTCTTGAACTGCTGCTCCATCAGCTTCAGGGCCTCTTCGGCATCAGCCTTGGTGGCATAAGAAAATACCTCAACCAATTCATCCGTAAAAGGAAGATTACGCTTACCTTCCTTATTGGCTTCCATATTCAGGATCTTACCCGATACGGTTATCTGATTTTGCGCCCGCAGCACACTGCCACAGGCTACAAACAAAAAGAGTAGAACTAAAATTTTTCTCATCGTGTCATTTTATAATATATCCCAACGTCACACCCAGATTCACAGGAATGACACTAAAATTCAACGGTTCAAAAGACTCTGGTTTCGGTTCCCCCGAAGTATAGACTCTGCGATGGGTCATGGCAACTCCAACACCGGCCGTCAGTTCCAGATTCCATCGTTTGCCCAAATAAAAGGAATAACCTCCGGTAGCTGCCACACCGGCATAGCTTCCCTCCTGATTCTTTCCTTTCTGGATCAAAGCGCTCTGGTCATTATAATTACCTCCAAAAGCAGCTACACCCAAGTAAGTACGTACCATAGGTCTTCCACTGAGCCAGAAACGATACTCTGGCATCAGCATCCAGCCTCTTAAAGATTTCTGGTACAACTTCGACATATAGGAACCGGATACAACAAACGAATGCCGCTCTCCGGTAACCAGCTCCAAAGACAAGTTGGGAGCACATAAACCCCAATTCAATAAGTTGGTTTTCACCGACAGCAACTGGCCTTGCATCTTGATAGCAAAGACCAGAATCAGGAGGGCGAAACCGAACAATCTCTTTTTCATTATATTCTGATTATTTCTTCTGTTTTTTGATACGAATCTCTTGTTTTACACGCTGCACGGAGTCCAAGCGCAAACTATCTTGATATTTCTTTTCCAATCGTTGTTTTTCTTTAAGAAGACGCTCTGTATGACGCTCCAGAATCTTTTCTTCGTTTAAAACTACATACTTTTTACGTACAGAACGCCAACGATATACAAAACCTATACGCAAATCTGTAAGCATCGGATAAGGCAATACCCGAGATTCAATTACATTCATACCATTCTTATTTTTTTGCTGATCTAAATAAAGGGCACCAACGCTTAAACCCAAATCCAAATCAACAGAACCGCCATGACGTGTTTCATACAAAGGAATATTATATCCTCCTGTTATTCCTATGCTAATTGCCGTTCCTTGGTAACTTGGTTCGGAAAACTGAACTGCATAGCGACTATACCCCACGTAAGGTCCTACATAATATGCTCTCCACCACCCTTTATTACCTTTTTTAGATTTCTTCGAGCGATAAGGAAACATCTGATAAGAACGAAAGTACCTTCTTGCTTCTAACCTAGCCTCACCAAGTTTATAAGTAAAACGAGAAGAAAAATTTGTAGAACATGGAATATAATTAAATTTAAAACCAGCTCCTAAAGACCATCGATTATATACAGAATCTGAAATATCAAATTCTACAGCAATATTAGGTACTGTTGCAATCCAATCAATTGCATTTGTTCGTATACTCCAACGATCAGGAAAAGAAATCGTTTTCTCTTTTTCACTCTTTACCTTTTTTGTAGTATACGTTTGTGCTTTCATGCCCGAACCTAAAAAGGTAAAACAAAACAGTACAAACCACGTTTTCTTCATTTACAGTATAATTTTCCACAAAAATAATGTCTTTCTAACACTTACAAGAAAGAAAAACAAAAAAAATCCTTTTGTAAGGTTTATTGACAATTTATAAAAAATAAATACAAAAAAAGAATCCCTCCGGAGATTGCTCTCTGAAGGGATTCATCTGTCTAAAAGTGGCGGCTACCTACTCTCCCACGGGTGTGCAGTACCATCGGCGTGAGCAGGCTTAACTTCTCTGTTCGGAATGGGAAGAGGTGGAACCCTGCTGCTATAGCCACCTGAATATCGTTTTGTATTACATATCGGAAAAAACATAAGCATGTCTCATTCTCGAGAACAACTCAAAGTATATCTCGGCGCGGTAAGAAAGTCATCGGGCAATTAGTAATGCTCGGCTGTGATGTCGCCATCTGTACACCTGCATCCTATCAACGTTGTCGTCTACAACGACCCTCAAGGGAGATCTAATCTTGTGGCCGGCTTCGTACTTAGATGCTTTCAGCACTTATCCGATCCCGACGTAGATACCCAGCGGTGCACCTGGCGGCACAACTGGTAAACCAGAGGTCAGTCCAACACGGTCCTCTCGTACTAGTGTCAGAGCCACGCAAATCTCCTGCGCCCACGATAGATAGAGACCGAACTGTCTCACGACGTTCTG